>Ga0114916_1000981_pt1 | contig 17161 bp, 13 predicted proteins | sample MalvirAntarct_66_FD_83501 | JGI IMG/M metagenome (GOLD analysis project Ga0114916, IMG submission 83501) | Marine viral communities from the Global Malaspina Expedition - Malaspina viral metaG Antarct_66 | ecosystem: Environmental > Aquatic > Marine > Oceanic | place: West Anvers Island... | reverse complement strand
TCTAAGGAAGAAAAGTGCCTGAGAAGGCAACTTTCAAACTAAAAAATAAATCACTGCCAAATAAATATTAGTAGTGAAAATAAAAAAAACCGTCCCAATATGATTATTGAGACGGCTTCTTTTATGTTTTATAATTTGTGATTAATGACCTGTTGGGCAAGGTCATAAAGCGTTTCAAATTGGGCTTTTAGAGATAAACTGGAATTGTCAATTTCGATTGCATCATCCGCTTTCATCAACGGCGAATCTTCTCGGGTAGAATCAATTAAATCCCTCGATTCTACGTTTTTTAACACATCCTCATAACTCACCTCTTCTTTGCGTTCAAGCAATTCTTTATAGCGCCGTTGGGCTCTGGTTTCTGCGGAAGCGGTCATAAAAAACTTTAATTCGGCATCCGGAAAAACCACCGTGCCTATATCACGGCCATCCATAACAACGCCCTTCTCCTTACCCATTTGCTGCTGTTGTTTTACTAACATACGTCTAACCTCAGATATTTCTGCTACCTGACTTACATTTTGCGATACTTCTAAAGTTCGGATTTCATTTTCAACGTTTGTGCCATTTAAATACACTTCCGCAAAGCCTATTCGTTCATTATATGTAAAGCTGATTTTGACACTGTACAATTCTGAAATCAATCGATCAACATCAAAATAATCTTTTGAAATGATCTGATGCTGCATAGCGTAAAAGGTGACCGCGCGGTACATCGCACCAGAATCGACATACACGTAACCCAAGGCTTTGGCCAATTGTTTGGCTACCGTACTTTTTCCAGTAGATGAAAATCCGTCAATCGCAATTGTAATCTTCTTCATAATTTCTTTCCGTTAAAACGGAACTATTTTTAATTTATCTCAAATCGATCTGTAATCCGTAAAAACTTGAATTTGATGCCCCAGTATAGCGTGCATGTGTATAGCTAAAGCGCAATTTATTAAGTTTGACGCCAATCCCAAAGGAAAGACCTGAAAAGTTACGTTGGTTTTCAATGCGCAATTCTTCAGCACGCCTAAAATTATATCCCAGTCTCAAATTGAAGCCAGCTTCGGGAAACAGCTCTGCTCCTAGTAGGGTATGCCGCATGATTTCATTGATAAATCCAACTTTTTCTTGGGTCTGATTGCCATCTAAATCGGTAGTGGCCCGTGCAGGATTGGATACACCTATTGGCCATTGTTGCAGATTGTCAAACGTTAGATGCCATCGCAAAGGCACATGTTGCAAAGTTTGAGACATGCCTAAATTGACTTCTAGAGGTAAATTCTCATTTAGGTCTGCATAGGTGGTAAATTGCATTCCAAGATTTCTAACCGTAACGGCGGCATGAAAATCGAGCGTTTCGTTAATATAAATCATTCCGACATCAAGCGCACCCCCTATTGAGTTGTATTGTTCTAATTTTGAAGTGATCAGTTTGGCGTTGGCGCCTATATAAAAATCAGAGTATGGAATCTTATAGGAATACCCTAAAGACAAAGCGGCCTCCTTACCCGTAAAAGTTCCAGTAGAAGCCCCATTTTCATCATATCCGTCAAATGTACCGTAATTGATATAAGTCATGCCCACATGAAAAGTTTGCACGTGTCGATCCCAGGTATAAGCATAAGCTCCGGTACCGTAACTGACGCCGCCTAAATAACTGGAGTAATTTAAAGCCAACTGATTATCCATCTCAGGATTAATGGTCGCCGGATTGTACAAACCTCCCGTAACGTCATCATCAAAATTAGTGATGTTCTTGCCCCCTAAAGCGGCCTGTCGCGGTGAAGACACTAAATTTAAAAATTGGTAGGTGGACTCTCCGCCAAGTTGGGCGAAAACTGTGGCGTGTAACAACACAAAATATAAAACAGCAATCCTCTTACCCATAGCAGAACAAAAGTAAGATTTCTTCATTAACGCCGAGAGATCTTTACTTTATTTTTAAACCAAAAAAAAACGGCAACAAAGTGTTGCCGTTAAGGTTATAAGGTTTTGAAGTTCTTGACTTTTTCCTCAGTAAGCGCTTGTTTTAAAACATCGCTCATGTCCGTGACATAGTGGAAGGTCAATCCTTTTAAATATTCAGGTTTGATTTCTTCAATATCACGTCTGTTATCTTCACAGAGGAGAATTTCTTTTATTCTGGCACGCTTGGCAGCCAATATTTTTTCTTTGATACCACCAACCGGTAAGACTTTTCCTCTCAAGGTAATTTCTCCCGTCATGGCTAAGCTATTTTTTACTTTCCGTTGGGTAAATAAAGACACCAATGAGGTTAACATCGTCACCCCTGCACTCGGTCCGTCCTTAGGCGTCGCTCCTTCTGGCACGTGAATATGCACATTGTACTTGCTGAATACCTCAGGATCTATCCCAAATTCTTCAGCGTTAGATTTAATGTATTCCATAGCAATGGTGGCCGATTCTTTCATCACCGTTCCTAAGTTACCCGTAATGGTTAGCGCCCCCTTACCTTTAGATAGTATGGATTCGATAAATAATATATCGCCTCCAACTTTAGTCCATGCCAATCCGGTAACCACACCTGCAACATTATTATTTTCGTATTTGTCACGCTCCATTCGTGGAGAGCCCAATACTTCGATCACATCTTCATTAGAAACTTTTTTACTATAAGTTTCTTCCATGGCAATATTTTTAGCCGCATAACGGACCATTTTTGCCAATTGTTTCTCCAAGCCTCTCACACCAGATTCTCGTGTATAACCTTCTACAATTTTCTCCAATTGTGGTTTTGCAATTTTTAAATCGTCATCCGTCAAGCCGTGTTCTTTAAGTTGCTTTGGCAATAAATGACGTTTGGCGATCTCAACTTTTTCTTCAATCGTATAGCCTGTAACATCAATAATTTCCATCCGATCCAACAATGCAGGCTGAATGGTACTCAAGCTATTGGCTGTAGCAATAAACATGACCTTGGATAGGTCGAAGCCCATTTCGAGGAAATTATCGTGGAAGTCGCCGTTTTGCTCAGGATCCAGAACCTCAAGCATTGCTGAAGATGGATCTCCCTGATTACTGTTGGATAATTTATCAATCTCGTCCAATACAAAAACAGGATTGGAAGTGCCTGCTTTCTTCAAACTTTGAAGGATCCGTCCGGGCATGGCGCCGATATAGGTTTTTCTATGACCGCGGATTTCCGCTTCATCACGCAGACCTCCTAAAGACATCCGTACATACTCACGACCCAGCGCTTCTGCGACCGACTTTCCTAATGAGGTCTTCCCTACTCCTGGAGGTCCGTAAAGACAAAGTATTGGCGATTTCATATCATTGCGCAGTTTTAAAACCGCTAGATATTCGATAATTCTTCGTTTAACATCATCCAAACCATAATGGTCACGATCTAATATGCGCTTGGCACGTTTTAAATCGAATTTGTCCTTACTGAATTCATTCCAAGGAAGTTCTAAAAACAGATCCAGATAATTTCTTTGGATGGAATATTCAGCAACTTGCGGATTCATGCGCTGTAGTTTCATCAACTCTTTCTGAAAATGGGTGTCCACTTTATCGTCCCATTTTTTAGCCTTAGAGCGCACTTTCATTTCGTCAATCTCTTCGTCATAAGACACCCCACCCAATTCTTCTTGAATGGTCTTCATTTGTTGATGTAAGAAATATTCGCGCTGTTGCTGGTTCATATCACTCTGAACCTTAGACTGAATGTCGTTTTTAAGTTCCAATTTCTGGAATTCAACATTCATATATTTTAACGTCGCCAAAGCACGTTCTTTCAAATCGTTGATTTCCAATAAATTTTGTTTTTCTTCAATTGAAAGATTCATATTTGACGAAACGAAATTCACCAAAAACGAGTTGCTCTCAATATTCTTGATGGCAAAAGTTGCTTCGGTCGGAATATTTGGACTGTCTTTAATAATTTGCAGTGCCAAATCTTTGATCGATTCAATAATTGCTGAAAACTCTTCATTGTCTTCAGCCGGTTTGGCTTCCGCAACGTCCTTTACAGTGGCAGTAATATAAGGATCTTCGGAAATGACTTCGTCAATTTCAAAACGTTTTTTACCCTGAATTATGATAGTGGTATTTCCGTCAGGCATCTTTAATACCCTAAGAATCCGGGCCACCGTACCTGTTTTATACACATCCTTACCTTCAGGATCTTCAATACTGCCATCTTTTTGAGAAACCACACCAATCACCTTACTTCCTTTATTGGAGTCATTGATGAGTTTGATCGATTTATCTCTCCCTGCAGTAATAGGAATCACCACACCAGGAAATAAGACGGTATTGCGCAACGGCAATATCGGTAAGGTTGCTGGTAATTCTTCGTTATTTATTTGCTCTTCATCTTCAGGTGTCATTAAAGGAATTAACTCAGAGTTTTCATCAAACTCCTGAAATGACAAACTGTCAAGACTTAAAAATTTTGATTCTTTCATATATGTTTAAAGGTCATTATGTCATCAAATCGACATAATATTTTGTTTTCAATTAGTATTAACATCCAATTAACCCCTGACAACCAATAGATTGATCACAGAATTGCTAACGGAGACACCCTATGTTTCCAATAGTTATGCCATACTTGAGCTTAAGATGGGTTGTTTCTCGCAATCAATTTTGATACCCCTCCGTAACATCACGATCAATTTTCTGAAAATATATTCAAAAAACTGTAACATTGTTTCAGTAACTTCATCATTATCTCAAAGCAACTGTTGTTTGAATCTAAACTTATCACATATTAAAGACCTGCTCGAGCAGTGCAAACGCGGCAATGAACGTGCTCAAATGGAAGTTTATCGCAGGTACTTTCATGCGATGTATAACACTAGTTATCGCATCGTGAAAGATAGGTTTGTAGCAGAAGACGTTATGCAGGAGTCCTTTTTGACCGCCTTTACAAAATTGGACACTTTAAATGATGTGGCGATGTTTGGACCGTGGTTAAAACGCATCATAATCAACAATAGTATTAGTGTGTATCGAAAGATGGAAAAAGAATTAAACCTTCCTTTAGATGATAGGTTATATAAGGTGGAAGACTGTGAAGATATTGAGGATGATTACCAATTTACAAGCGTGAAAGCCGCCCAAATTATGGATTGTATGAAGAGCTTAAAAGATAATTATCGATTGGGTCTCACCTTAAATTTAATTGAAGGTTATGATTATGACGAGATATGTGAGATTATGGGAATCAGTTATGCCAATTGCCGGACAATGATCTCTAGAGCTAAAGAAAGTTTAAGACAAAAATTAAAGGTTGAATTGAAATGTTAAAAGAACTTATGATGAAAAAAGATAGTATAGACGAACTTTTTAAGGTCTTAGATCGCGACTTCGATTTTGAATTCCCTGAGGATGGTCATGAACAGCGCTTTTTAAAACGCTTGCATAACCAACCTAATACGCCACCGATACGTTTTAAGGTTTATAAATTTATTGCCGCTATCGCTGCGGTGCTCGTCATCGGATTCGGGGTGCATAAGGTGGTCAAACCACAACCAAAAACCAATGATTTGGCCAGTGTTTCAGAACAAATGTCCCAAACTCAAAATTTCTTTACCACGACCATAAATTCTGAACTTAATAAAATAAAGACGAACCAGACTCCAGAAAATCAGGCCATGGTTTCCGATGCCTTAAAACAACTAGAGGTGTTGGAAACCAATTATGAGCGCCTAAAAAAGGACCTCCAAGAAAGTGGAAATGACCAACGTGTGGTGTATGCCATGATTTCCAATTTACAGAACCGAATTGACCTGTTAGAAGATGTTTTAGCATCCATCGGGAAGTTAAAAGAACTACATTCGGAACAAACACAACTCACAATTTAAAACCATTCTTATGACGACTAAACATGTACTCCTTGCCATCGCTTTCCTCCTGTTTAACAGCAGCTTTGCTGAAAATGATTGGAATGGCAAACACACTAAAGAAAAAATAATTAAAAAAGAATACACTGTTTCTAGAGATGCCTTGCTAAAAATTGACAATAGTTATGGCAATATCAATATCATCACGTATTCCGGAAACACCGTCAGCATTGAAGTCAAAATTAAAACCAATGGCAACAGTTTAGAAAAAGTTGAGGAAAAATTGAATGAAATTACGGTAGATTTTCAGGCGTCTTCCACTAAAGTTTCTGCCACTACCATCTTTCATAAAAACCGATCGCATTCTTGGTGGAATTGGGGCCGAAATTCCAACGTCAATATGGAAATCAATTACCTTATAAAATTACCCATCACCAATAGCGTGGACCTTAATAATGATTATGGGAGCATTAATTTGGATCGATTGGAAGGTCATGCCAAGATAAATTGTGATTACGGTAAAATCACCACTAAAGAACTCATGGCAGACAATAACGCCATAAGCTTTGATTATACCAATAATAGCTTTTTTGAGTACATCAAAAGCGGTAAAATTAGTGCCGATTACAGCGGCTTTACCGTTGCCAAAACTAAAGATTTGGTAATTGAAGCCGATTATACAAAATCCGTAGTGGAGATCGCAGAGAATGTCACCTACTCCTGTGATTATGGTTCAATAACCATTCAAAAAGCCAACACTATTAAAGGTGATGGCGACTATCTTACCGCGCGTTTTGGAGAAGTTTTTAAAAACATACACCTCACCTCCGATTATGGTTCTATCAAAATTGACAAAATGACCGCAAATGCGGGAAATGTTTCTATCGATTCTGACTACACCGGCATCACCATTGGTTACGATTCCAATTACCAATTTAAGTTTGATATCAATTTAGAATATGCTTCACTCAGAGGTGCTGAAGATTTTCAATTCACCTCTAAAAAAGAAGAATCCAACGATAAGTTTTACAAAGGTTTCCGAGGATCTGCAACAACAAATAACCTAATAAAAATAAGCACTGATTACGGTAGTGTCACCTTTAAAAGCAATTAAAATGAATACAATTATGAAAACAACAATTTTATGTATGCTCGCATTCATCATGACAACAGGCATTCAAGCGCAGAAGAAAATTAAGGGAAACGGGGTTATGACCTCATTAAACAGAACAACGACAGATTATGACGCCGTCAGATTTGCGGGAGCGTTCGATTATGTCTTGGTTGCAGGAAAAGAAGGCACGGTTATAGTGGAAGGCGAAGAAAACCTCCTAAATTATATCCTTACAGAAGTGAAAAATGGCACATTAGTGGTGAAAACAGAAGAGGGCATCAATTTACAACCATCTCAAAACAGGACTATAAAAGTCACGGTTCCGTTTGAAGCACTAGATGCCGTCGCAATGGCCGGTTCCGGTAATTTATGGACAGAACACACGATCAGTTCAAAACATCTAAACGTTACATTAGCGGGCTCAGGGGATGTCAAGCTGGAAGTAAATACGACCTCCTTAAAAGCGGAAGTTGCAGGATCAGGTGACCTTAGCATCATTGGGAACACTACTAACCTGGAAGTGAATTTAGCAGGTTCAGGCGACTTTAGTGGTTTTGATTTGAAATCGGATGACACTGAAGTTAGCATTACAGGGTCAGGAACTGTGGATGTGGTTTCTAATAAACGGTTAAAGGCTCGGGTGACAGGGTCAGGAGATGTGACCTATAAAGGTAATCCAACCTCTAAAGACACTAAGGTGACCGGGTCTGGAACAATTAACAATTAAATCATTGTGGTGTCGGAAGGTTTTTTATTCAATTTTAATAAATGTTGGATTAACATTGATCTTTTCTTGGGACTCTAAAAAGCAGGACAATTCCAATCAAAAAGAATACAAAAAGAAAGAGAATGGCATTCCGCATACTTCCGGTGACTTGGTCAATGGTTGCAAAAATGACCATACCGATGACGATACCGATTTTTTCGGCCACATCAAAAAAGCTAAAATAAGAGGTGGTGTCTTTTGTCTCGGGTAAAAATTTGGAATAGGTGGAACGCGCCAAGGCCTGAATGCCGCCCATGACAAAGCCTACAAAGGCTGCGGCCAGGTAAAAATCGTTGGGTGTGATCATGAAGTAGGCATAAAAACACAATGCCATCCAAATTACATTAACGACGATTAAGGTTTGAATGTTACCAAATTTAGAAGAGGCTTTAGAAGTTAGAGTTGCTCCTACTACGGCTACCAATTGGATAATCAGGATACTGATAATCAACCCCATGGTTTTCTCATCGGAATCAGCCCAAGCTATCTCCTCTTCTCCAAAATATACCGCCACCAACATGATGGTTTGAACCGCCATGCTAAATACAAAAAACGCCAATAAATAACGCTTTAATCTTAAATTTTCAGTCAGATCCTTCCAAACCAACAATAGTTCTCTAAAACCATTTAAGACTACTGATCTGGTTACTTTATTGCCCGAGGACACGCCTTTTGGCAGCACGTAAAAGGTATATTGACTAAATAATATCCACCACACCCCCACGGTTATAAAAGCAACTTTCATCGCATTCATTGAGGCGGCACCTTTGGCGGCTTCTGTAGCTAAGGCGATTTCACTTTCAGTTCCATTCGCTACTATCTCAGGCGACACAGCAATTGAAAATCCAAAAAATTCAGGTTTCATCACCATCGCCAAATTAAAAATTAATAAGATGACACTCCCTATATATCCCAGGGAAAATCCTTTGGCACTTACGTTGTCCTGCTGTTCTGGAAATGCAATGTCAGGCAAATAAGAATTATAGAATACCAAGCTCCCCCAGTATCCTATCAAGCCCATAAAATAAAACAACAAACTGATGTGGATGTGTTCCAAACTGAACCAGTATAACCCTATACACCCAATTCCGCCTACATAACAGAAAAACTTCATAAAGTTCTTCTTGTTCCCCACATAATCCGCGATGCCTGATAAAATTGGTGAGGTAAGAGCGACGACTAAAAAGGTAAACGCCGTCACAAAAGTAATCAGTGCCGTACTTTTAAACTCGAATCCAAATGCTGTGACCTTCTTAACTTCTGACATAAATAGTGCAGAATAGAAAATAGGAAAAATTGACGATGCAATGGTGAGGGTATAGACAGAATTTGCCCAATCATAAAAGGCCCAGGCATTGAGCAATTTTTCACTTCCTTTTTGAAGTTGTGTCATTTGTGTAGATTATGGATGATCAATTACGGTTTTAAAGGATGCCTTTAAGGTTGTCAAAATAATTTAGAAGCAACACATACAAAAAAAAGCTGCTTGCCAAATTTAGGGCAAACAGCTTTTAAAACTAGATATTTAATTTAAAAATTGACGACTTAATTCTTAAATGTAGTGGTTCCAAATTTATTGGCCTCTAATTTTGCTTTAGCAACAAGAGACTCAATGTTCTTAATACGTGTTTCATTAGCAGGGTGAGTGCTTAAAAACTCAGGTGGAGCTTGTCCGCCACTTTGCGCATTCATACGTCTCCAAAGATTCGCTGCTTCTAGAGGTTCATATCCAGCAATAGCCATGAGGTACAATCCAATTTCATCGGCTTGAGATTCATGACTTCTACTAAATGGTAACATCACCCCTAAGTTTGTACCAACCCCATAGGCCTGATTGAACAAATTTAATGTTTCAGGATCATTAATAACAACGTTACCAGCCAAAGCTCCAACTTGTTGTAACATTCCTGCACTCATACGTTGTTGACCGTGATTAGCAAGGGCGTGAGATACTTCATGCCCCATAATGGCAGCTAATCCAGCTTCATTTTGGGCTACTGGTAATATGCCAGAATACACCACAATTTTGCCACCTGGCATACACCACGCGTTTACCGTTTTATCGTCCACTAAATTGTATTCCCATTTGTAATCTTTCAAATATCCCTGATATCCGTTGGCATCCAACCAACGCTCAGCGGCGACGGCAATCTTTTGGCCCACACGTCTTACCATGTCAGCATCTTTTGTATTTCTGATCACTTTATTCTCGTTTAAAAACTGATCATACTGGGCAAATGCCGTAGGAAAAAGTTGCGAGTTTGGAACAAGTGCTAAAGTCTTTTGACCCGTAAACGGATTTGTAGAACACGATAGAAATAGTGCCAATGCACCCATTGCTATGATTGAATTTTTATATTTCATTTTATTACGTCTTTGGTTATGAAGTCTAAAATACAAAAACCGTTCCCTAAGTGATGAACTCATTCAGAAATAGTTTTTGCTTAATTTAAAATTGCATTTTTTAATGTCCGAAAATATGAATTTGTGAGAAATTTTTATCGATAATCATCGTGTTATCTCCATTCATTTTAACATCACTCAGAGCGATATCTTCATTGTCCACCTGTATTCTACTAACGGTAAATGGCAGTCCACGGAACATTACTTTAAACCTTTGGTAGCCTGCATCAAATTTACCTTCTTTATGTTGTTGAATGATTAATTCGTCAGTTTTTCCGGTTAATTTAAAAGTTCTTAAACTGTAACGTCCTTTGGTGTAATCATATCCATCATGGGCGTCGTCAAATAATGTTGAACTTTCTTTTCCATTTTTATAATACACGTCGAGAGTGACTTCTTCAATCTCCAATTCACCAACATATTGTTGAACAGGGTATTTTGGAATAATTGCTCCGGCTTTGACGAAAATAGGAATGGTTTCAATATCAGCATCTACCCACATTTCCTTTCCGCCTGAAACCTGTTGATCTGTCCACATATTAAACCATTCGCCTCGGGGAATAAACATACGTCGGCCTCGCGCGTTAGGCTCTAAGATTGGGCACACTAAAATATGATCGCCAAACACAAATTCGTCAGATCGGTAATGCGTATGCACATCTTCCTGATCAAAAATGACCAACGACTTTAACATTGGAATGCCTTCTTCTACATATTTCCAAAACGTAGTATATAAATACGGTAACAATTTGTAGCGCAATTCTATAAATTTACGCACAATATTGGTCACATCCTCATCAAACGCCCAAGGCTCTTGATTTCCGTGATCTCCTGAAGAATGGACTCTAAAGAACGGATGGAAAATCCCTAATTGAATCCAACGCGTAAACAGTTCTCCTTGCGGTTGTTCAGCAAAGCCTCCAATATCACTTCCGGCAAAAGAAAATCCTGACATGGCCAAACGTTGAGCCTGAATATTGGCAATCCATAAATGCTCCCAGGTGGCCACATTATCTCCCGTCCAAGTGGAGGTGTACCGTTGCGTCCCAGAATAGGCCGCACGGGTAATCACAAAGGGACGTTTTGGATAGGCAAATTTCTTAACTCCTTGATAGGTAGCTCTAGCCATTTGCATCCCGTAAACATTATGTGCTTTTCTATGGCTACAGCGATTGCCGTCGTATTCGTGACGCACATCATCAGGAAAGGTTTTATTAGGCACCTCCATTACTGCAGGTTCATTCATATCATTCCATACCCCTTTTACTCCGATATCTTCAATCAATTCTCTGTATAAATCTGACCACCAATCACGCACTTTTTTATTGGTGAAATCTGGGAAATAACATTCGCCCGGCCATACTTTTCCTTTCATGTACGGACCGTCGGCACGTTTGCAGAAGTAATCATTTTCTAAAGCTTCGGTAAAGACGGAGTAATCTTTATCGATTTTAATTCCCGGATCAATAATCACCACGGTTTTAAAGCCGTCATCCAGCAATTCCTTCACCATGCGTTTGGGATCAGGAAAATGGGTTTTGTCCCACGTAAAACATCTGAACCCGTCCATATAATCAATATCCAAATAAATGGCATCACACGGAATTTTAAGTTCCCTAAATTTTGAAGTGATTTCCTTCACCTTCGACTCTGGATAATAACTCCATTTACATTGATGAAACCCTAGCGCCCATAAAGGTGGTAATTGCTGTGGTTTACCAGTCAAATCCGTATAATTGGCCACCACGTCTTCCATTTTTGGCCCATAAATAAAATAATAATTCATTTCACCACCCTGTGCCCAAAAACTGGTCACGTTGCGTCTCTCCTGGCAAAAGTCAAAATAAGATCTAAAAGTGTTGTCAAAGAAAATTCCGTAGGCTTTTTTATTATGCAGACCCGTGTAAAACGGAATCGCTTTATAAATTGGATCCGTCCCTTTGCCGTACGCATAGCTGTCGGTTACCCAGTTTTCAAAGCGTTTGCCTTTTAAATTAAGTTCTACTGGCTTATCCCCTAATCCGAAGAAACTTTCCCCATCATGAGAAGTTTTACTCATTTTAACAATGTTGCCACCGTACTCATAACTTTCTTCCCAATGGAACCCCAGTTCATCTTCATTAATCAGCTTATGGTCTTTGGCATCAAAAATATAAACTTTGAGATTGTCCTTTTTGATATGGCAGATGAGTTTGGAAGTGGTTATTTTGTAAGATTCTGCCTCTTCTTCAATATCTAATGTATTGTAACCTTTACTAGCATGTTTTGTTATGGCATAAGAAAAGTCTTTTTCAAAAGTTCCCGTTGTCGTATATCTGAAGCGGATGACGCTGTCTCTTAATATGGTCATGGCCAAAACGACGTCATTATCTGTAGTAAAATAAAAGGTATCAACGTCCTTTTTATAAGATATTATTTTTGATGGGAACAAATTCCCTTTGTTTTCTAACTCAGTATTTACAATCATAGTTTTATAATATAATGCACAAAAAAACGCATAAGTTTCATAAAATAAAATATTAGTTAAGAGCAATTATTAACTATCGCGTTTGTTTTATTTGAAACATGGTGAAAATGAAGTGTTCTTTAGGTATTCTTTTTTGATCTAATGGAAGCCGCTTTATTTTTTAACACTGTTGCTGATGAGGGAGTCGATTTACGTGCAAGACCCGCCTTTTTAGAAACGGTAGAAGCTTTCCCTTGTGTCATTGGCTTTATAGCGCTTTCATATGACGAAACTTTCACTTCAGAAGCTCTCTTTAAAACTACTGAAGTTTTTGTGTTCTTGGCGTATTTAAAAGCTACCATTCCCAATGGTGGAATAGTGACTTCAGCGGAAAAATCGCGACCATGCTTGGCCATTTTTTTAGTGCTAATGCTTGTGTTCGTAAAGTCGCCCGTCCCATTATATATTTTTGCATCGCTGTTGAAAATTTCTTTTAATTTGCCATTTGACGGAACCCCAATTCCATAATTTACCATTGGGGTTGGAGTCATATTACAGGCCACAATGACCTGGTTAGTGGGATCATTCCCTTTCCGAATGTAAACCAGTACTGAATTTTTATGGTCATCATAAGCAATCCACTCAAAGCCTTCGCCCGAAAATTGTTTTTCGTACAGTGCAGGTTCTGATTGGTAAAACCCATTTAAATCTGTTATTAATTGCTGAATGCCTTTATGGTATTCAGAATTTAACACATGCCAATCCAGCCCTTGGCTAAAATTCCATTCGTTTTGCTGACCAAATTCACAGCCCATAAACAATAATTTTCCACCTGGATGCGTAAACATATAACTGTACAACAACCTTAAATTCGCAAAACGCTGCCACTCATCACCAGGCATCCGTCCTAAAATGGATTTTTTACCGTACACAACTTCATCGTGGCTTAGCGGCAACATAAAGTTTTCTGAAAAGGCATAGGTCATTGAAAAGGTCAAATCGTTTTGATGGTATTGACGGTATATTGGAGGTTTACTGAAATAATCGAGCGTATCGTGCATCCAGCCCATCATCCACTTCATTCCAAAACCAAGTCCCCCAGAAAAAGTAGGCCGAGACACCATAGGAAATGCAGTGGACTCCTCCGCAATATTCTGAACGTCTGGATAGTTGGCATACACCGCCTCGTTCATCTCCTTTATAAAAGCTACAGCGTCTAAATTCTCCCGACCACCGTGAATGTTTGGTTCCCATTCGCCGTCTTTTCTTGAATAGTCTAAAAACAACATCGAAGCAACGGCATCTACCCGCAATCCATCCGCATGGTATTGATCTAACCAAAATAAGGCATTGCTAATTAAAAACGATTTCACTTCGTTACGTCCATAATTAAAAATCAAACTTTTCCAATCGTGGTGGTAACCTTTTCGTCTATCTGGATGCTCGTATAAACAGGAACCATCAAAATACCCAAGTCCGTGGGCATCTTCAGGAAAATGCGAGGGCACCCAATCCAGCAACACGCCAATATCATTTTTATGAAGTGTATCAATTAAATATTTAAATTCCTCAGGATATCCAAAACGCGATGTGGGGGCGAAATACCCAGTGATTTGGTAGCCCCAACTCGGATCGTACGGAAACTCCATAATGGGCATTAACTCTACATGGGTGAAGTTCATTTTTTTGACGTAAGCAACCAGATCTTCTGCCAATTCAACATACGAAAGAAATCGATCTTCCGTCGCATGGCGTTTCCACGATCCTAAATGCACTTCGTAAACTGAATGTGGAGCATTTAAAGCATTGTTTAGCTTGCGTTTTGCCATCCAACCCTTATCCTTCCAAGCATAATCATCTTCCCATACGATGGAGGCTGTTTTGGGGGGATGTTCAGCCCGACGCGCATAAGGATCAGCTTTTTCAGTTTTGATGCCGTTATGGTGGCTGGTAATTTTATATTTATAGATATGACCTTGTGTGACCTGCGGAATAAACCCTTCCCAAACGCCACTTTTATCCCAACGCACATTTAAAACGTTTTTAGACTCATCCCAACCATTAAAATCACCAATTACTGAAACATTTTTTGCGCTTGGTGCCCAAACCGCAAAATATGTGCCTTTTACACCGTCATGTTCCATGAGGTGAGAGCCAAACTTTTCATAAAGCCTGTAGTGTTTTCCTGCTAAAAACAGATTGATATCAAAATCGGTAAACCTACTACAAGGCGTAACTTCTGCCATATTCAAAAGGATAAAAAGATTAAAGAGTGTTAAGATATGATAAAATATAAACCTAAAGTAGTAAAATTACGTACAAATACTAGGGTAACGTGTTTTATAATCCTTGTGATTTTCTTAACGCGTCATCTAGAAAGGAAAAAGATGTACTTTCGACTTACTCTTAAATTTAATATCTCAAACACCATGAAATCACTCTCCTTAATACTATTGTTCAGTATCGTTTTTAGTTGCAACACCTCTGCTCAAAAGAAAGATGATCAACCGCATAACAAAACTACCTTTAAAGTGACTAAAACGGACGCGGAATGGAAAGCACAGTTGACGGATGATCAGTATCAAGTGTTGCGAAAGGCTGCGACGGAACGCCCCTTTTCAAGTCCGTTAAATAACAACCATGCAAAGGGCACATATGTGTGTGCAGCCTGTAAAACGCCTTTGTATAAAAGTGAACACAAGTTTGATTCCGGTACGGGATGGCCAAGTTTTGACCGTGTGATTGAAGGTAATGTCGCTTTTTCTACAGATACAAAAATTGGCTATATGCGCAATGAAGAGCATTGTGCAACATGTGGCGGCCACTTAGGTCATGTCTTTGATGACGGCCCAAGGGCTACCACCGGAAAGCGTCATTGTATCAATGGAGATGCTTTAGTATTTGTACCTGCTAAATCATAGCTGTAGCATTTAAGAAATTTAAACCTCAATTGGAGATTTTTCAATTGAGGTTTTTTATACTTTTTATGATCTCTAATTAAGAAGTTCATTTAACGCCCGCCCATTCATTTAGAATGATATACCATCTTTAATCTTCCGTAATGCTTGTTCAAAATTCAGTGTTTTCGTTGTTCTCATCCTCACAAACAAGAAATACCAACAGGTCTTAATAACTATTGGCATTTTAGGAATTGGTAATTTGCAATTTGAAATTTACTTTTTGTAACTTCGTAGCTTCTAATCACGAATAAAAAACACTCATGAGTAAATACGATATCATTGTTCTTGGAAGTGGTCCTGGTGGCTACGTAACTGCTATTAGAGCATCACAATTAGGATTTAAAACTGCTGTTATTGAAAAAGAAAGTCTTGGTGGCGTTTGTTTAAATTGGGGTTGTATCCCAACAAAAGCCTTGTTAAAATCAGCACAGGTTTTCGAATATCTTAAACACGCTGAAGATTATGGACTTTCTGTAAAGGAAGCCGATAAAGATTTTGGTGCGGTTGTTAAACGCAGTCGCGGTGTTGCTGAAGGCATGAGCAAAGGCGTTCAATTTTTGATGAAGAAAAACAAAATTGACGTTATTGAAGGTTTTGGAACGCTTAAAACTGGTAAAAAAGTTGAAGTAGACGGTAAAGAATATAGTGCAGACCATATTATTATTGCAACTGGCGCACGTTCTAGAGAATTGCCAAGCTTAAAACAAGACGGTAAAAAAGTGATTGGCTATAGAGAAGCGATGACTTTAAAAGAGCAGCCTAAAAAGATGATTGTCGTAGGTTCAGGCGCTATTGGCGTAGAATTTGCCTATTTCTATAATTCAATGGGTACAGATGTAACTATTGTTGAGTTTTTACCAAACGTTGTTCCTGTTGAAGATGAAGACGTTTCTAAGCAATTGGAAAAATCATTCAAAAAAAGTGGTATTAAAATCATGACCTCTTCTGAAGTTACTAAAGTTGATACTTCTGGAGATGGTGTGATCGCTACAATAAAAACTGCTAAAGGTGAAGAAACCCTTGAAGCAGATATCATTCTTTCTGCTGTTGGAATCAAATCGAACATTGAAAATATTGGATTGGAAAATGTGGGGATCGCGGTAGACAGAGATAAAATTTTGGTGAATAATTATTACCAAACCAATATTCCTGGCTATTATGCTATTGGAGATGTCACTCCTGGCCAAGCGTTAGCGCACGTCGCTTCCGCAGAAGGCATTTTATGTGTGGAGAAAATTGCAGGTCAGAATGTTGAAGCGTTAGATTATGGTAACATTCCTGGATGTACTTATGCATCCCCAGAAATTGCAAGCGTGGGCATGACCGAAAAACAAGCCAAAGAAAAAGGTTACGATATTAAGGTTGGTAAATTTCCATTCTCGGCATCAGGTAAAGCAAGTGCTTCTGGTGCAAAAGATGGTTTTGTAAAAGTAATCTTTGATGCCAAATACGGCGAATGGTTAGGCTGCCACATGATTGGTGCAGGCGTAACGGATATGATTGCAGAAGCTGTTTTAGGACGTAAATTAGAGACTACAGGCCACGAAGTACTAAAAACTGTACATCCACACCCAACGATGAGTGAAGCCGTTATGGAAGCGGTTGCCGCTGCATATGGTGAAGTGATTCATTTATAATATTGAAGATTTTTGATTGTTGATTGTTGAT
>Ga0114916_1000979_pt1 | contig 17188 bp, 13 predicted proteins | sample MalvirAntarct_66_FD_83501 | JGI IMG/M metagenome (GOLD analysis project Ga0114916, IMG submission 83501) | Marine viral communities from the Global Malaspina Expedition - Malaspina viral metaG Antarct_66 | ecosystem: Environmental > Aquatic > Marine > Oceanic | place: West Anvers Island... | reverse complement strand
GTGTGGTGTTAGCCGAGCCTTCAGTAATAAGGTTTTTAGTTGTCATATATTATTTTTATTCTCAATTAAGTTAATACGAATGTCATGGTAAAGAAATTGCTTATCGTACTTTATTATCAGAGTAAATTACTTTGGGCTAATAATAGTATGCACCTTTAACCATACTATCTTAAAGGTGCATTTAAAATACTTAGCACAGCTATTATAAGCTATTTCGCTATGCGGTTTATATATTGAATAATATTATGCTTTTTGTGGGTCATACTGCTGTTCTTTAATAAACAACGTCGGAATAAGACCACATAAGAAGTACGCACCTGCCATCAGTAATAAACCTGCGCCGATCGAGTTTTGCATCGCCATATAACCAATGGCGACAGGCGCAATAACTGAGCCCAGCCGTCCGATATTGAAAGCACCACCGATAGCAGTACCTCGAATAGCAGTCGGAAAGCTTTCGGTCAAATAGGTGGCGTTAATCGCATAAGGAATACCATATAAGAAGCCAAAGGTTATCATTAACCAACCGATGTTTTCTGGCGTATGCATGTAGACCAATACCGGTATAAATAGTGCCGTACCCATCGTACCGAAAGCAAATACTATCTTGCGACCTATCTTATCAGCCACGATACCTGCGACTAATTTGGCAAACATCATAGTTAGATAAGTACCTGCCATATAGATAGCCATCTCTTTAAACTTGATACCTAATTCAGTTTCTAGATAAGACGGTAACCAGTTGCTTACGCCAAAATAACCAAATAATAAAAGCCCTGAACTCATAGACCATAAAATAAACATGATGCGATGCTTTGGATTCTCAAATATGGCTTTGTAAGGGTTTTCAGGTTTTTGAAGTGAGTTCTTTGCGCCACTAAGTTTAAGGGCACGTGACTCTTTCCAAGACTGCGGCTCAGACACTAGAAAATACATCAATACTGCAAGAATAATAGGTATAAAGGTTAAGAGGTATAGGGTGCGCCAACCATAGCTAGGAATAATCCAAGCAGATAGGCTCGTAATAACGAGAGAGCCTAAAGTAAACCCTGTCATCAACATCGCAAGCACCGTCGTTCGATGTTTGGTAGGGACCATCTCAGACATCAACGTATTGGTCGCAATGTATAAGCTACCAAGACCCAAACATGCGGTGAACCGTAATGCTACAAAATGTTCGTAGCTCTGCGCAAACCCACTAAAACCTGATAATACAGAGAAGAGTGCGGTCGCAATCACGATAACCCGTACCCGTCCAAAACGATCACAGGCCCAGCCACCAAAGAACCCACCGATTGCCATGCCAAATAATGACCAACTGCCTAAAGCACCTGCTTGTACATTGGTCAATCCAAATTCTTGTTTTAAACTTGAAAGCGTAAAGGCAAGAATACCGATATCAGCCCCATCACATAACAAGACTAAAAAACAAAATACAAAGGCCAGTTTCCAAGGTTGCTTCTGAGTAGAATTTAAGCTTGGATTCGAAGTTATAGCCGCACTTTTCACAATACATATCCTTATCGTTGTGAGAATAAAAAACTATTTTGATAGTGTCTTTATGACGGTATTCACGTCCTAGCAAATACCGGTATCGCCTAGCTCATCAAACAAACTACTATTCACTTACTTCTTTAATCATATTACGGGCGATGATAATCTGCTGAATCTGAGTGGTACCTTCATATAAACGATATAAGCGCACATCGCGATAAAAACGCTCAATGCCATAATCGGCAATATAACCCGCACCGCCATGAATTTGTACGGCTCTATCAGCAACGCGGCCACACATTTCAGTGGCAAACATCTTGGCACAGGAGGATTCAGTGACGACATCTTTACCTTCATCGCGCAGGCGTGAGGCGTCTAATACCATGGATTTAGCCGCATAGATTTCTGCTTTCGAATCAGCGAGCATCGCTTGAATAAGCTGAAAATTGGCAATTGGCTGCCCAAACTGCTTACGCTCAACGGCATAATGTAATGCATCCTCCAACATGCGAGTCGCGGCTCCGGTACTCGCTGCAGCAATATGTAGGCGTCCTTTATCAAGTACTTTCATCGCGGTTTTGAAACCTACACCTTCGACACCACCAATCAAAGCATCAGCAGGCACGACACAATTATCAAAGATGACGTCACAGGTATGAGCACCTTTTTGCCCCATTTTTTTGTCAATTTTACCCAAAGTAATACCAGGGGTATCACTCTCAACGATAAAGGCTGAAATACCACCCGATCTTTTATTTTGCGGATCAGTACGTGCCATCACGGTAAACACGCCAGCTTCAGGGGCATTTGTAATATAGCGCTTAGTACCGTTGATAATGTAGGTATCACCGTCCTTGATAGCAGTGGTCTTTAATGAAGCGGCATCTGAGCCAGAATCCGGCTCGGTCAAACAAAATGAGCCAATGATTTCACCGCTGGCAAGTCTTGGTAGATATTTCTGTTTTTGCGCTTCAGTACCATCGATGACTAGTCCAGATGAGCCGATACCGTTATTTGTTCCTATCAATGAGCGAAAAGCAGGAGAGGTGCGCCCTAATTCAAATGCCAGTGTGACCTCTTCTTCCATCGTAACGCCAAGCCCGCCATACTCTTCGGGAATAGTCAGTCCAAACAGCCCTAACTCGCGCATTTGATTGATGATATCGTCTGGAAGACGGTCGTTTTCAGCTACCCAGTGTTCCATCGGTATTAATTGGTTATTCACAAATTGGCGGATAGTGTCGGTGATTTGGTTAAGAACGTCCTTATCTCTGATCATGTGATTCTTCCTTGTTTAATTGATATTCAAATTGAGAGCGGCTTCATAATTGCCTTGAACAAACAGCATAATTGATAGTTTATGAAATTACAATAGTTTTGGTTTAAATAACCGCAATGCGGTATTTATTAAAAAATTAAAGTTTAAATGATTGGTTTATTTCTCAATTTAACTAAGATTTACCCTTCACAAAGGAAAATAAACAGTATATATTGGTCTTAAATATCGCGATGCGGTATTAATTATCATAAATATTAATGTGTTTTAGGACTTGCAGCACTTTACCTAAGGACATTGCTTAAGGGATAGCATCATGGAAGAGCCAATCATTATTTGTGAACAACAAGAAAATGGCGTTAGTGTGATAAGACTCAATCGTCCTAAAGTTCGCAATGCTCTAAACACTGAACTACGCGAACAAATGGCAGAGATTTTCATCAAGTTAAACGATGACCCAAAGACTAAAGCTATCGTGCTGACGGGTGGTGATAAGGTGTTTGCGGCTGGTGCTGACATCAATGATTTCCTAACTGCGAAAACAGTCGATGTGTATTTGCGTCATAGCGAGCGTTATTGGGATGCCATCACCAATTGTCGCAAGCCGATTATTGCAGCGGTCAATGGCTATGCGCTTGGCGGTGGCTGTGAGCTTGCTATGCATGCCGACATCATCGTCGCTGGCAAGTCTGCTAAGTTTGGCCAACCAGAAATAAAAATAGGGCTGATGCCAGGAGCAGGGGGTACGCAGCGACTATTTCGAGTAATTGGCAAACATAAAGCCATGAAGCTGATATTAACGGGCGACATGATAAGCGCTGATGAAGCAGATCAAATGGGGCTAGTCTCTGAAGTAGTCGAAGATGAAACGACTATCAAACGTGCTATCGAAATTGCGGAGAAACTAGCGGGTTACTCGCCTATTGCCTTAACCCAAATCAAAGAAGTTGCCAACCTCGGGGTGGACATGCCATTACAAGCCGCGTTGGCTTTAGAGCGTAAAGCCTTTCAGATTTTGTTTGATACCGAAGATCAAAAAGAAGGGGTAAAAGCCTTCTTAGAAAAGCGTCGTGCTGAATACAAAGGGCAGTAGCTTGTTGAATCATAGAGAGACATAGCTAAGCAACCCTGAAAACGAGACTGTTTAACAAGAGCGCATAAAGTAACAAGACCATATAAAGGATTATTATGACTGTTAAATCATTGGCCATTATTGGCACCGGTATTATGGGTATGGGTATCGCCCAAATCGCCGCCCAAGCAGGCATTCAAGTGCTGTTATTTGATGCCAAAGCAGGCGCTGCCGAGCAAGGACGCCAATCCCTTCAAGCTACCCTTGAAAAACTAGCCGCCAAAGGTAAATTCACCGATGAGCAACTGCAATCTACTTTGAAAAATCTGACCGTGATTGAAGACATAGCCAAAATTGCCGAGGCTGATGTCGTTATTGAAGCAATTATTGAAAATTTAGAAATAAAACAACAGCTTTTTAAACAGTTAGAAAGCATTGTTCCTGCCGAGACGATTTTGGCAACCAATACCTCCTCGCTAGCGGTGACCGCGATTGCTTCTAATTGCGAGCACCCAGAGCGTGTGGCAGGATTTCACTTTTTTAATCCAGTACCCTTAATGAAAATCGTTGAAGTTATTCCGGGTATCTCTACCAAATCTTCAGTGGTTGAGACGCTGACGTCTTTAGCCAAACGCATGGGACATTTAGGGGTAGTGGCAAAAGATACCCCAGGATTTATCGTCAATCATGGCGGTAGAGCTTACGGTACAGAAGCGTTGAAAATATTAGGCGAGGGAGTTGCAAGTTTCGAGGACATCGACCGTATTCTACGTGACGGCGCTGGCTTTCGAATGGGGCCATTCGAGCTGCTTGATCTTACGGGTATCGATGTCTCTCATCCGGTTATGGAGTCAATCTATAATCAATATTACTTTGAGCCTCGCTATCGTCCGCATCCCTTGACCCGTCAAATGCTAACGGGTAACAAGCTTGGGCGTAAAGTTGGTGAAGGCTTTTATCACTACACAGAAAATAAAGAACAAGACGGTCAAAAAGCGAAATCAAATACCAATCAACAACCACCTTATAAGACAGATTCCGATACCTCAAACATCTCAGTTTGGATTGGCGCAGATTTAGCAGAAGATAGACAACAGCTGATTGATCATCTAAACGCTAATGGTATTACTATCGACGATAATGATAAGCCAAACCCTGATAGTTTAGTATTGCTGGCAATCTATGGCGAGGATACAACCAATGCGGCTATCCGCTATCAAGTCAATCCTAACCAAGCAGTCGCTATTGATATGCTGACTGACTTATCTAAGCATCGCACCTTGATGCCAAGTATTGTCACCCAAGATAACTTTGTAGCACAAGCTTATGCGTTGTTTGGTAAAAATAATAAGTTCGGTAAAAGCTTGGATGAAGGTTCAAATGCTGCTGTTGATGCCACACTGATCACTGAAAGCACTGGGTTTGTGGCGCAGCGAGTCATGGCTATGGTAATTAATTTAGGCTGTGATATTGCGATGCAAGGTATTGCGTCTCCTGAAGATATCGACAATGCCGTCAAGCTTGGACTAGGGTATCCATATGGCCCTATTTCATGGGGAGACGAGCTTGGGGCTCAGAGAATCTTACTTATCTTAGAGCGTATTTATGGGTTAACAGGTGATCCGCGTTATCGCCCAAGCCCGTGGTTACAACGCCGCGCCACGCTAGGTATTTCACTATTTACTCAGCAAACTAATTATTAATATTAATACCAACAACCTAGCAATCTTGCTAGACCATATATTTTAATAAGACAAACTCTCAAAACACAACAAGGAAAAGTTATGTTAGATGCCTATATTTATGACGGATTAAGAAGCCCTTTTGGTCGCCATGGAGGCGCATTAGCCACCGTTCGTCCTGATGACATGATTGCGACAGTAATGAAAGCTTTGGTCGAAAAGCATCAATTACCTAATGATATCTTTGATGAAGTACTGATCGGTAATACCAATCAAGCTGGTGAGGACTCACGTAATATTGCCCGTAATGCCGCGTTATTAGCAGGGTTAGATGTCAAAACACCCGGTCAAACCGTCAATCGCTTATGCGCTTCAGGACTATCTACTGTCATTGATGCCGCTCGTAGTATTACTTGTCATGAGGGGGATATATTTTTAGCAGGTGGCGTTGAGTCCATGACCCGCGCACCTTTTGTCTTTGCTAAGACTGAGCAGCCTTTTAGTCGTGAGTTTAAAGTATTTGATACGACTATTGGCAGCCGGTTCCCCAATCCTATTATCGAAAAACAGTTTGGCAGCGATAGCATGCCGCAAACAGGCGATAACGTCGCTCGCAAATATGGTATCACTCGTGAAGAAGCAGACAAATTCGCAGCGGCTTCGCAAGCTAAATACCAAGCAGCAAAACAAGCTGGGTTCTTCGACGATGAAATAACGCCAATTATGGTATCGCAAGGTAAAAAACTGCCCGCAAAAGCGATATTGGATGATGAGCATCCTCGCGCCAGCTCTACTGTTGAGGCGTTACAAAAACTTAAGCCTTTAAACAATGAAGGTGTCGTCACAGCAGGTAATGCCTCAGGTATCAATGATGGCGCAGCGGCTTTAATTATTGGCTCAAAGCAGGCGGAGGAAAAGTTGGGCTTTAAGCCTATTGCCAAGATTCTTTCGTCTGGTGCTATGGGTGTTGAGCCGAGTATTATGGGCGTAGGACCTGTGGAAGCCATTAAACTGGCGTTGAAACGTGCTGATCTGACCCTTGATGATATGTCCATTATTGAGATTAATGAAGCGTTTGCCTCGCAAGTACTTGGCTGCCTCAAAGGTCTAGAGATTGATTTTGATGACAAACGCGTCAACCCTAACGGCGGAGCAATTGCCGTTGGTCATCCGCTGGGTGCATCAGGCGCAAGACTTGCGTTAAGTACGGCGCGTGAGCTACAGCGTACGGGCGAAAAATACGCGGTGGTCAGTTTATGCATTGGCATTGGGCAAGGGCTTGCCATGGTGATTGAACGAGTCTAACCCTTTCAATACTTTTGCCATATATTTTTAATTTCAAGGATGACCATAATGACTACGATACTTAACCAACATGAGGATTACCAGCAAGCTCAAGAAGCCTATGGTTTTCCTTTGATTATCAAACAGCTACTAAACCGTGCAAAAATCGCCTCTAAAGATCAAACCATTAGTTATGCGGATAAGGTTACTTATACGTATTCTGAATTTTTTAAGCGTGTTAATCGCTTGGCAAACGTATTTAAAAACATGGGTTTGCAAGCAGGTGATGTGGTTGCTGTTATGGATTGGGACAGTCATCGTTACCTTGAAGCGTACTTTGCTGTGCCTATGTCTGGAATGATTTTGCAAACGGTCAATGTACGCTTGGCTGAAGATAAAGTGCTGTATACCATCAATCATTCTAAACCAAAAGCCTTGTTACTTAATGCTGAGTTTGAGCCAATGGCTAAAAACTACCGTCACGAAGCTCCTTCTATTGAGAAAATTATTTGGCTGGATGACGCTCAGTATAGTGAAAACGATACAAAAACTGAGCAAGCCAATATACCAGATTATGCCGAAGGTGAATATGAGGCAATGATAGCTGCGGTCAGTGATGAGTTTGATTTTCCAGATTTTGATGAAAATACCATCGCTACCACATTTTATACCAGTGGTACGACGGGTGACCCAAAAGGGGTTTTCTTTACCCATCGACAGATCGTATTGCAGACGCTATCAAGTACGCTGGCCTCTGCACTCAGCGCCGAAGGTCAAGGTGCTCGCTACAATGATGTTTATATGCCGATGACGCCATTATTTCATGTGCATGCTTGGTGCTGGCCGTATGGGGCAACCATGATAGGGCTCAAACAAGTGTATCCAGGGCGCTATGTATCCGAAATATTGGTTGACTTGATTGAACAGCATAAGGTAACGCTATCACATGGTGTCCCAACCATTTTACAAATGTTAATCAAAGAAATGGCCACCCGAGGACGCAAGTTTAATGGTCTTAAATTGTCAGTAGGGGGCTCCAAATTAAACGAAGCTCTAGCTGAAGCCGCTATTGAAAGTGGCATAGAGTTTATCTCGGGGTTTGGAATGTCAGAGTCTTGTCCTGTCCTTGCCAGAATGGCATTCGGCGATCAGACAAGTGCTATGACGACGACAGAGCAGATCAATTATCGTTGTCTTTCTGGCTCACCAATTATGCTGGTATCGATGGAGCTTTGGGATGCGAACGGCAAATCTTTACCGATGGATGGTGAGTCGACCGGCGAACTCGTCGTTCGAGCGCCTTGGCTGACCCAAAGCTATTTTAAGAATCCAGATGCTGGCGATGAGTTATGGCGCGGTGGCTGGATGCATACCCAAGATATTGCCTGTATTACCGCTGATGGTACTCTCAAAATTACCGATAGGCTCAAAGATGTCATCAAGTCAGGTGGCGAATGGGTATCCTCGCTTGAAGTCGAAAATATTTTATCATTCCATCCTTGCGTTGCTGAAGTGGCCGTCATTGGAGTAGCGGATGAAAAATGGGGCGAACGTCCTCTAGCGTTAGTGGTCCTGAAACCTGATCATACCGATATTAAAGCGGAGGAGATTTTAGCATTGGGTCATCAAGCAGTTGAAAAAGGCTATTTACCAAAGTATGGCGTCCCAAGTGAAATAAAGTTCTTAAGAGAAATGCCGAAGACCAGTGTGGGTAAGCTTGATAAGAAAAGAATGCGGATGATGTACGTAGAAAAATTGATTTAGCCCAAACAACTATATCAGTGACTGCAAAAAAACAGTTAATGCAGCTTACTGATAATTTGAATAGGTATGTTCATTGGCGCGACTAGACGAGATAACTATGAAAGATTTAGCAAAATTACCAGAAATACAAGAGACGCTTAATAAAGACAATAACCATCCTATGCATGGTTTTGCGGTTATTTACTCTCAACAAGTAGAGTGGGGCGATATGGATTCTTTTGGACATGTCAATAATGTGGTCTATTACACTTATGCCCAAAATGCTCGTATCCACTATAACAGTCAATTAAATCTATTCAATGAAAAGACTTTTTCAGTCATGGCAGCATCATCCTGCCAATATTTCAAACCAGTAATCTATCCCGATACCTTATGGATTGGGGTTCGAATTAAGAAAATTGGCAATGCCAGCTTGATTCATGAATATACCTATTATAGTACCGCTATGAATACTATCGTTGCTAGCGGTGAGTCAGTACTGGTATATCTTGATAAAGCCACTGGACAAAAGAAAAATATCGACGAGACAAAAAAAGCCGCTATTAGTGATTTTGAAAGGGTTCAATAAAATAGGAGACAAGTGTTTTTGTACAAGGAGATAGTACTGGTATTTATGAGGTAAAAAAATACAGTAGCGATAGGCATTTAAAGGAATTTTCAAACAATACAAGGAATGTATAGATCATGCTTTATATCAAAAAGTTGTCTTTTGGTTTGGCGGTTCTTGGGGTATGTGCACAAGCACAAGCCATAGATCTCGTCACAAATGCAGATACTACTCTAAGTATCGGTGGTTATGTTAAAGCCGAAGGTATATTTTATTCTCCAGATGAAGGCGAGTCAGAGTTTAAAGGCAATGCACGGCAATCTCGGATTAATCTGAAAACCACTAAGAAGGTAGAGGATAAAAAATTAACGGGTTTTATCGAAGGGGATTTTTATGGCAATGCCGCAAATGACGGTTCAGACTTGCGACTTCGCCATGCTTATGTTCAGGTCAACGATTTGACCGTAGGAAAGACATGGAACGGGCAGTTCTTGGCGGTCTACCCGCTTTTGACTGAACAGCTCGATTTTCGAGGTACGGGATTAGGAACTATCTCAGGTGGGGGCGCTGATATCCGTCCAGATTTGACGGTGCATTATACCCATAAAGGGCTTCGTTTTACCGCTCAACAACCTGTTTATGAGGACGCTAATCTGCCCGATATGGTGGTCAGCTATAAAAATAACATATCTGATCTTAGCTATAACTTAGCGGTCACTGCACGTGAGGCTAAAAATGGAAACGATTCAGATGTCGGTGTCGGTGCTTCTTTGGCCGGTAAACTCAAACTGGGTAATGACTCATTACATGCGAGCGTATTCAATGGTAAAGGGATGGGCGTCTATTCGACAGTATGTGTCGGAAAAATGCTTGGGGCAACTGGAGCTATAGATTGTGATGCTGAAAACGGCGAACTTGTGTCGCAAACAGGCTTTACGGTAGGATATAGACATAAATTTACAGAGAAGCTTCTGAGTAATATGCGTTATGGTGAGATTAATGTAGATGATGCGGCTGATACTTCCGTCAATGTAAAAAGTATAAACCTTGTCTATAATTATTTACCAGATCTCGATTTTGGTATTGAGTGGCGAGATCGAAGCGATAAGACATTATCGCAAGTAAAAAAAGGTCAGCAAGTCGAAATCATGGCCAAATATAGCTTCTAAGCTAAATAATTTCTAAGCCGAATAGCTGAATAGTATGTCGTTTAAAGTTATATGCCATCATCTAAATCATGATTATATAGTTAGTACTTATATAACAGGTTGCAGAAAAGGTGCATAAAGCTTGTTACTTATGGTAGTAAAGAGCGAAAGGATAAAAGGTTGTTAGCGTGACTGCAAGCAGGTGCAATGGGATTTTTATATACGGCTATGCCAAATTTAAGCTTTAGCGTTCTTCGGCATAGCTCATTTTTGCGTTGACTGCTACACTATTACACTATCTGGCATTCCGACATATTCTTTAAAGCACTACCATAAAAACTGATTAAGGACAGGTTATGCATATCACGGCGAATTTTGATGCGGGCAATATTGAGGTTATTAGTTTAGAAGATAAAAAAGATATCCAATTGGCTATTCGTCCGGACGTCGGTGGCGAATTTTTTCAATGGTTTAACTTTCGTATAACCGGTCAGATTGGCGAGCAATATGTGCTCAATATCCTAAATGCAGGGGAAGCCGCGTTTCCTGGAGGGTGGGAGAGTTATCAAGCAGTTGCTTCCTATGATCGTGAGTATTGGTTCCGCCTGCCCACCTCTTATAAAGACGGCAAGCTGACAATAAACGTAGACATGGAATGTGAAACCATTCAAATTGCTTTTTTTGCCCCTTACAGCTATGAGCGTCATCAAGATTTATTAGCCGCTGTACAAATGCACCCATTTGTGACGTTAGAGCATTTAGGTGAAACGCTTGATAAGCGCGACTTAACCTTAGTTAAAATTAGTGATGGCGATAGCAGTAGTGACGAGAGTAAGCGTAACATTTGGATCACAGCGCGTCAGCATCCTGGTGAGACTATGGCTGAATGGCTGGTCGAAGGTCTCATGTATAGCTTATTAGACGGTGATAATGCGACTGGCAAATTATTATTAGATAAAGCAAACTTTTATATTGTGCCGAATATGAACCCCGATGGCAGTGTACGTGGTCACCTACGTACCAATGCAGTCGGAACGAACCTAAACCGCGCCTGGTCAAATCCGAGTTTAGAAAAAAGCCCTGAAGTGTTTCATGTTATTAAGAAAATGGAAGCGACTGGCGTTGATCTATTTTATGATGTACATGGTGACGAAGAGATACCTTTTGTGTTCCTTGCTAGCTCTCAAGGGACGCCTAATTATAATGACCGACTCGCCCGACTCCGTGATAGATTTGCAGAAGTGTTAAAGCTGGCCAGTGCTGACTTTCAGACTGAAGAAGGCTATGACGTTGATGCACCGGGTACAGCGAATATGACGCTCGCAACTCACTGGGTGGCCGAACGTTTTGACTGCCTAGCCAATACTTTAGAGATGCCGTTCATAGATAACAATAATGTACCTGATGCAGATACGGGTTGGTCACCAGAGCGTTCTATTAAATTGGGAGAAGCGTCGCTAGTTGCCATGTTAGCAGTCGTTGATGATTTACGCTAATTAATAGCTTCTATAATCTTAATTTTATAACACCACATAAGAAAAACCATCAATAAAAAAGGTTGCGATCGCTATATTACAAATAGCGATAACAACCTTTTTTTATATTTATATCTAAGATATTGCAAGCCAGCCCTAAAACAAATTTCCAATGGCATTATCACAATGCAACTCATAAATTGTCTAAGTTTATTATTTTAAAGACCTTCTGAAAAATAGGCTGGCAAGCGCACAGGTAAGCGTCAATGATAACAACATCGAGACTAAAGTATGGCTAAAAAAATGGTCGCCAAATGCCATTTTATATAGCCCCATCGTCCATCCTAAAACTGTGACTATTGCAAAGATTTTATAGCGATATTTCTGTACTGTCGGTAAAAATGCCAATCCATATAAAGAAAATCCTGCGCTGGCATGCGCCGCTGGAAAGCACTTCGCAGGCGTTTTAGCGAGTATGTTTTGCCAAAGATTGAGATATGGTAAATCACCATTGAAAAGAAATAAACTATTTGGGCAGCTAACATGGGTAAAGCTCTTAAGGGTTGCGATAACCGTAGGTACTATGATGATAGTGATTAATAAATAACCTACCTCTCGGCTAGACAATGCTGCGATTGGTCTAATAAAAAACACTTTAGCATTCACAGTATTAACGTATCGACGTTGCCAATAGTGCCAAATTAATATCATTATTAAATAGCCGCCAAATAATATTAATAATAATTTTGGAAAATCATAAAAGATAAATCTATAAGGCTGCGCGCCTTTTTCAAGAAGCCAATGTCCATTAATATAGAAAAGCTCGCTAATACGAACGTCAAATTGGCTGTGCTCAAACGTCAATGTCGCAATAATCGTTAAGCACAGCAGCTTGAGCCACGTCCAATCAGTTGTGTTTTTTACTAGCGTCATTGAGCCTCCTTTTAAACTATATTAAGTCGAAAATTTTTGAATCTTACTTAATATAAGAGGTTCCAGAACGCCATTACCCATAAGACAAACAAAAGCAATAATGCCAAAAATTGCGCCGCAGAACCTACATCTTTAGCTATTTTAGCGAGTGGATGTTGGTTCGTTGAGGTATGATCAACACTGGCTTCAATACCAGTATTAAACAGCTCAACGATAAGGGATAAAAAAGAGGTGATTGTCAGCATCATTTTTATGCTGATACCAAAAGGGATAAGTATGATTGCTATTAACAAGACGCTATTAAGCCAGAATACTTGTCTAAAAGCCGCCTCATATTTATAAGCGGCTTTAAAACCATCTAAAGAATAACCGGCGGCTTTAACAATACGAGAAAGACCTTTGTTGCCTTTGGCAAGACTGGCATAACTATTAGGTGCAAGCAGTTGAGTGGCCGTCGTTTGGTTTTTTGATTCGGAGTTGATTGTATTCATATTGAATTCTTAATACGCATTAATATTGAGTTACGCTAGATGTTTTGAGTAATTAAAAAAATAATCAAACAAAAAATTAGCATACTGTTCTTATGAAAACAGTATAAAACAGGGGATATTAAGAAAACGTTAAGACAATATTGATTGGTTGATTCATGAAATACAGTGAAGACTTATATACGGCATTTATTATAATAAATGCTAAACGTACTACCGCCTGTAGCATTGGCTTGATGGATAAGCTTCCAATCCATATGAGTCATGATGCGTTGCACAATGCTAAGACCCAAGCCACTACCTTCTACCTGATCGCTTGTATTTCTGTCATTCAAACGCTCAAATCGCTCATAGAGTAACGGCATCATAACTTCAGGAATACCAAGACCGGTATCAGTCACCGTAATTTTTTCAGCATCAATCGTTACGATCACTTCACCTTGGTCAGTATACTGAAAGGCGTTTTTTATTAAATTACCCAATGCCATTTTTAACAGTTCAGGTCGTACATAAGCCACATATTCTTTATCAGCGACTACTTTGCAACTTACCGATTTATGACGGAGCAAATATTGTAAGCGTGATACTTCGCTCATAGCGATGGTGTTGATAGAGGTTTGCGGTGTGTCCAGCTGTTCAGGAGCGCGAGATAAGAGCAATAAAGCGCTGATGATTTCAGAGGTTTCTTTGGCAGTCGTGCTAATACGGTTAGCGAATTCACGCAAGTGACTGTTATCTTCAAGTTGGGAGGCGAGTACTTCAGATGCGCCCATGATGATAGTCAATGGGGTACGCAATTCGTGACTGACATCGCCAGTAAACAGCTGCTCGCGTTTTAGATACTGCTCTAGCGTATTGTTTTTTTCATCGATAGCGCGTGCCAACCCCCCAACTTCTGAGGGTAGGTGGGTTAATTCAGTTAAGTTTTGATGATCGGTTTCTACTGCTTGCTTTAAATCTAATAAAGGCTTAATGATTTGCTTAGACGATAAATGCGAGAATAGCGCAGCAATGAGCAAACTTAGGATAACCGCCATTTTCAATGCATCGGCAAATATACCCTCTAACTCTTCGAAGATGGCTAAAACAGGATAGTTCTCCATCGCCATCTCGGACCCTTCTAAATAGGTCAAAATATATTTTTGCGCATTTTGCTGATAAGCAAAGAAATGAAGATTACTCTTAGTTTCTCCCGTTTGATTATTCACGGTCACTCGCAGCTCTTGAACGGTTTCGTTTGCTCGTACTTTTAAATTCTCAGGCGCATCATCATAATGATAAATTTTAATACCAGGGTTTGCTGTATAAATAGCCTGCTCACCATTTTTTTCTTGGCTCAGTTGTAGCTGTTGTATAAGACGCCCTTTCACTAAGTCCTGTTCGATTCGCATCTCGGCATACATAAAAATACTGACGAACGTTGTGCACAGCAGTAAGGCAAATAAAAAATAGGAGATTCGAAATTTATTAGCGATGGAGTCAATAGTGAACATGGCAGGTGCTTATTTAGGTATAAAAAACAAGGTGCGTACGACGATGTTTTATAAATTATCAGGATTAATTATCTGATAGCCAACGCCAGCTATCGTTATTATCATGGGCGTAGCGAACGGTTTATCAACTTGTGCCCGCACACTATGCAAATGCGTGCGAAGCGCATCACTACTTGGCACATCCTGTCCCCATAATTTTTCCTCAAGCTCAGTCTTACTGACTACCCGAGGCGATGCACTCATTAACATGTGTAAGATTTTGAATCCTGTCGGGGTGAGTTTTAGCAGTTTATCTTCTCGTTTGATACTGTGTTTTTCAGTATTTAGAGACAGCTTGCCGACTTCAATAGTATGTTGAAAGTGTTCATCCTCATGACGACGTATCAGTGCTTTGATACGTGCTTCTAATTCAACCAATGAGAAAGGCTTAACCAAATAATCATCCGCACCACTATCAAACCCTGCCACTTTATCCAAAACAGTATCACGCGCGGTCAGCATCAATACAGGCGTTTTATTATGCAATTTTTCTCTAAGCGTTTTGCACAGCTTGGTACCGTCCATACCGGGTAACATGACGTCTAGCAATATAACGTCGTAACGATTGCTTGAAGCAAGCGCTAGGCCACTTAGTCCATTATGAGCGTTGTCCAACTCAAAGCCCTTTGATTCAAAAAAAGCATAAATATTGGCTACGATATCAGGATTGTCTTCAATGACAAGTATTTTGTGCATAAATGTCTCGTGTATGAATGCTAGTTTTAAAACGCTGATTTACTTAAAGAAAGTTGGTGCGGATGCCACCTCTTTAGTCGTTATATTAAAAAACTTCAGTAGGGTCGGTGTAATAAAATCATGCGATACCGGCTGATTGATCATACTAGAGAGGCTATTATTGTCGATGCTATTACCATTCGGTGACCAGATAATCACTGGCACCTGCTTTTGAGCATTTGGTGCAATACCATACGGTAGACCATGTAAATAGATATTATTTTCACCTAAGCTTTCCCCATGATCACTAATATAGACCATCATTACATCATAGTCTTGCTGATAGGGTTTCAACGTTTCGATAATATTATCTAAGAAATAATCAGTATAGCGAATCGCATTGTCATAACCGTTAATAACCGACTGATCATCGCATTTAGACAGCTCGTTAGTCATACAGACTGGCTTATATTCTTCAAATGCTTTGGGATAGCGCTTGTAATAAGCAGGACCATGATTACCCATCTGATGGAGTAAAATAAGGGTGTCTTTTGGAGTTGTGTCTGACTTGACCCCTTTATCCGACTTAACTAAAGCATCAAAACCGTTAAGCATGCCAATATCGCGACACTCAACATCACAATTGGGGTTTGTATCAGGGGTTCTATAGTCCTCAAAAGTGACGCGGTCTGCCACACCTTTAGAGCTAGAATTATTGTCCCGCCAGATAACATTGACGCCTTGTTTATGTAACGTATCTAGCACGTTTTCATTGTATTCAGCAGTGTCCATGTCGTAGTCTTCTCGGTTCGCATAACTGAACATGCAAGGGACTGAATATGCCGTTGATGTGCCGCAAGAGGTTGCATGTTTAAAGCTATAGATATCAGCTTGCTTAGCAAGTAGCGGCATCGTATCGCGCTTATAACCATTTAAGCCAATATGGTCAGCACGAACCGTTTCACCGACGACAAAGACCATAAGCTTCGGTTTTACATTGCCAACCGTAATTGTCCGTTTAGCATCTACAGCGTGAGCCGTCATCGTATCAGGACGGCGTAGCTCATCGACGTAATCGGTACCGAGTTTGATAACAGAATAAACAGGGGTAATGGGATTGGTATAACTACGTACTATTTTATGCTGGCGGAAAAAGCTGGCGTATTGATCTCCAAATGGTAATAGGCAAACCGCTATTATCGCAATAGACGTTATCAAGGTGATTGTCTTTTGCACGATTGAGCGAACTATAGACAAACGCTTTATACGGATATTACTAATCAAAAAAGCAGGTAGCACACCCAATAGTAGCAGTCGAACAATAAAGCTTGGTGCTATCAAACCCATCGCTTCTGCTTGGTCTGTCTGCAAGCTGTTAACCAACATGCCAGTGTCAAATATCGTTCCATAAGCATCGGTGAAGTAACCACATATTGCCGCAATCAGCACCATAGCAATGAGTACTACTTTTGCTGTCGGTCGATAACATAATAGCTGAAACAATAACCACATCAGCCCAAACAATAAGCCAGTCAGAGAAACGATAAAACCAATGTTATCGGCAAACGGATAGATCGTTAATACTTGTTTAAAGAAGCCAATATTTGCAGTAGCAACGAGATAGAGCGTAACCACTATAATCAGATAAGTAAGATTGACTTCACGATGATAAAATTTATTTTTATCGAAGGTTTCATTATTATTTTTAGCAAGACTTATATTATGGGTTTCTGCAATGGCTAGATCGGTAATTAAGTGTTTTGACATACACAGACTTCTTAATAGAGTGAGATAAATTTTATTCTCTAAGGTAGCAAT
>Ga0114916_1000978_pt1 | contig 17190 bp, 11 predicted proteins | sample MalvirAntarct_66_FD_83501 | JGI IMG/M metagenome (GOLD analysis project Ga0114916, IMG submission 83501) | Marine viral communities from the Global Malaspina Expedition - Malaspina viral metaG Antarct_66 | ecosystem: Environmental > Aquatic > Marine > Oceanic | place: West Anvers Island... | reverse complement strand
GTCTAGAACAGCAGTATGAAAAGTACACGGAGGAAGACCAAAAGGTGTGGTCCATTCTTTTTGACAGACAATTAAAACAACTTGAAAAAATTGCTGAGGTTTCCTATCTTGAAGGAATTGAGCGTGTAGGTTTTTTAAGGAATAAGATTCCAGATTTTAGAGAGGTAAATAATCGCTTGATGGAGCAAACTGGTTGGAAAATTCACGTTGTACCTGGAATTATAGATCAAGCTAGTTTCTTTAAAATGTTGTCCGAAAAAACATTCCCTTCATCCACTTGGTTGCGAAAAATGGATGAACTTGATTATTTATCAGAACCTGATATGTTCCACGATGCTTTTGGCCACATGCCTTTACTTACAAATCCTATTTTCTGTGATTTTTTCAAAAAAATGGGTGATTTGGGTGTGAAATATATTAATCATCCTGAAATAATTGAAAAACTGGGTCGCATTTACTGGTTCACAGTTGAGTTTGGACTTATAGAAAATGAGAACGGTTTGAAAATTTACGGAGCTGGAATTCTCTCTTCTTTTGGTGAGTCAAAATATAGCTTGAGTGATAAACCAATTAGAAAGCAATACGACATTGTGGAAGTAATGAATACAGATTTTGATAATACAGTTATTCAAGAATTGTATTTTGTGATTGAGTCGTACGAACAGTTATCCCATTCGATAGAGCTAGCGGAAAAAGAAATAAAAAAGTGTATTGTCAAGAACTTAACAGAATAGTTTTTCGCTTCATTTATTTTCGTCTAACTTTGCACTTATGGAATTACGCCCGATAACAGATTGGTTGCCACTCACAATGAAGGAGGTGGAGAAAAGAGGCTGGGAAGAAATTGATGTAGTATTGATTTCTGGAGACTCATACGTGGATCATCCTTCTTTTGGAACGGCTGTAATAGGCCGCATCATGGAAGATGAAGGTTTTAAAGTTGCGATTGTTGCACAACCGAACTGGCAAGATGATTTGCGTGACTTCAAAAAATTTGGTCGACCAAGATATTTCTTTGGCGTTACAGCTGGTTGTATGGACTCAATGGTGAATCACTATACAGCGAATAGAAGGCTGCGTTCTACTGATGCTTATACTGCAGGCGGCGAATCAGGGTTTAGACCGGATTATGCTACTGTCACTTATACTAAAATCCTAAAAGAACTTTACCCAGATGTTCCTGTTTTAATTGGAGGTATCGAGGCTTCTTTGAGAAGAGTTACGCATTACGATTATTGGAGTGATCAATTAAAACCTTCCATTTTAGCTGATTCAGGAGCGGATATGTTGGTTTACGGAATGGGTGATCAGCCTTTGCGTGAAATGTTGCAGCTGTTGCAAAAGGGAGTTCCTTTCGATTCGTTAAAAACCATAAAACAAACTGCTTTTTTAATGCCAAAAGAAGAGCCGTTACCAAAAAACAAAAACTGGGAAACGGTCGAGCTTTCATCACACGAAACTTGTTTGGAAGACAAAATAAAATTTGCGGCCAATTTCAAAGTGGTCGAAGTTGAATCAAATAAATGGCAAGCAAATAGAATTATTCAAGATATCGGTGATCATCGACTTGTGATTAATCCTCCATACAAAACAATGGAAGAAGGAGAAATCGATCAATCTTTTGATTTGCCTTATACAAGACTACCTCACCCGAAATATAAAAAACGTGGATCTATTCCAGCGTTTGAAATGATTCGCTTTTCCGTAAATACACATCGCGGTTGTTTTGGTGGATGTAGTTTTTGTACAATTTCTGCGCATCAAGGAAAATTCATTGCTTCGAGAAGTAAAGAATCCATCATGAAAGAAGTGGATCAAGTCGCAAATGATGAAAACTTCAAAGGATATATTTCAGATATCGGTGGACCTTCAGCGAATATGTATAAAATGAAGGGCATCGATGAATCAATTTGTGCGAAGTGTTCTAGTCCAAGTTGTATTCACCCTGTGGTTTGTAGTAATTTAGATACGAATCACAGTGATATGACTGCACTCTATCGTGAAATAGACAATCATCCAAAAGTTAAAAAAGCATTTGTTGGAAGTGGAATTCGCTACGATTTATTGGTGGATGATTTCAATAAAACAAACACTGATGGCAATCATGAGGAATATATTGAACAAGTTGTAACACGCCATGTGAGCGGACGATTAAAAGTTGCTCCAGAACACACAAGTGATGCAACATTGCGTGTGATGCGTAAACCTTCGTTTAAATACTTCCATAAATTCAAGGAGAAATACGATAAAATTCAGGAAAAACACGGTTTAAAACAGCAATTGATTCCTTATTTCATCTCATCGCACCCAGGTTGTGAAGAACAAGACATGGCAAACTTAGCTGCTGAAACCAAAGACATGGGCTTCCAGTTGGAGCAAGTTCAAGATTTTACACCAACACCAATGACTGTAGCAACAGTTATTTACTATACAGGAGTTCATCCTTATACTCTAAAACCTGTTTATACCGCTAAAACCAGAGATCAAAAACAAAATCAACACCGTTTTTTCTTTTGGTATAAAAAAGAAAATCACAACTGGATCAAAAATCAGTTGATGAAGGCGCAGCGCCCGGAGTTAATCGATATTTTATTGGGTAAAAACGCAGATAAACCAAATTTCAAAGGGCGAAAGAAAAAACCTTCCGTGAGCAATAGTGGCAAACCAATGCCTAAGTGGTTAGAAGAACGCAGAAAAAAGGATAAGAAATAAAAAACCGCAATGTATGGGCGTATTGCAATACGTCCATATTGCGGTTTTTCATTTGATTCTAGGTGTTAATGCTCCCTATTCTGCCTCATTTTCCAGGCTCTCCATAAATCATAGTAACTTTTCGTTTCCATAATGATTACCCCACCAGTTGTGTCCCCGTATTTCGCGGGAATTGCACTAGTATAGACTGTGATACCAGCAATAGCAACACTTGGAAGTGGATTTATTTCTCCTGTTTTAACGCCGTCAACGAAGTAAACCATGTCATTTGCTCTCGCTCCTCGAATCATCATATCTCCGTCGTCGTTTAATTTGATATCAGAGTTTCTGCTCGCAATAAGCTGTTTTGGGCTGTTTCGAACTGGACTTTGCATGATATCTAGAGAAGAAATTCTCTTTTGTCCAATGTCCCCGAAGTTGATTAAAGGATCTTTATAAGCTATCTTGGTAAAACCTTTAATTTCTTGGACATTTTCCAAGATATTAATTCGTCCAACATTTGCGATTCCATCAGCTAGCACATTTGCGTAAACAGCTTCTTTGAGCGTATCAGTCAAATAGCGACCTTTCAATTGATACTGTCCTGTAGGAACAGCTGAGATCTTAAATCTTCCATCACTATCCACTTCGGCTCCAAATTTGGTACTACCCTGTTCCACCCAAATTGTTGCAAATTCAGCGGGTTTTTCAGAATCAGATTTTTCAAAAACCTTTCCTACAATTTCACCAAAACTTCCTTGACCGTATGCTACACTACTAATCAGCAGCGCCAGCACTATTTTAATTCCATGTTTCATAACTTTTATTTTTATTGTTCACTATTGTGATGCAAAAGTTATTTGGATTCCATAAAAGTTTTAGATATTATTTTCGTACATACAAAATTATAGGCACGCAGGGCCGTGCGCGCCTACAATTTGTTTCAACAGAATTCGGATTATTTCTCTCTATTCGTAGTATATTCTACCAATCCAATAAGGGACTGTTTACTTGGCGAATCAGGAATTGGATCTAATAAAGCGAGCGCCTCATTTTTAATCTCAATCATTTTACCATGAGCGTATTCTATTCCTCCATTAGCAATTACAAGCTCTATTGCTCGACGCACTTTTTTAGGATTTTCGTTGTGTCTTCTAACGATATTAATCAATTCCTTTTTAGTAGACTTATCGACTGTATTTAAAGTATAAATCAGTGGAAGGGTCATTTTTCGTTCGCGAATATCAATCCCTGTTGGCTTCCCAATTTTACCTGGCGTACCGTAATCAAAAATATCATCTTTAATCTGAAACGCAAGTCCGACGAGTTCGCCAAACTTTCGCATTCTTTCAGCCTCATCTTCTCTACCTACAGAAACAGCGCCTGCTTCACAACATGTTGCAATCAAAGAAGCTGTTTTTTGGCGAATAACATCGAAATACGTTTCTTCATCAATATCAAGACGTCTTGCTTTTTCAATTTGAAGTAGTTCGCCTTCACTCATTTCACGAACAGCGCGTGCTACAATTTCGAGCGAACGATATTTTTTGTGCTCTATGCTAAGGAGCAACACTTTTGAAAGCAAATAATCTCCAACAAGAACGGCGATTTTATTTTTCCATAGTGCATTGATTGAGAAGAACCCGCGCCTTTCATTGGCGTCATCAACTACATCGTCGTGAACTAGTGTTGCCGTATGCAAAAGCTCCACTAAAGAAGCTGAATTATAAGTATCATCATTGATTTCGCCTAATACTTTTGCGGAAAGAAAAACAAACATCGGTCGCATCTGCTTTCCTTTTCTTTTAATTATATAATGCGTGATTTTATCTAAAAGTGGAACTTTAGACTTCATGTTTTCCCTAAATCGATGTTCGAATTCATCTAATTCGTCAGAAATTGGGGCTTTAATATCACTCACTTTCATCATTGCGCTACAAATATAATCATAAGATAACAAGGCAATGCGACATTCAGTTTTTAAGACAAGTACTTTTTAGATGAGTTGTTCACTTTAATAGATTAGAATGGTTTTTCTTGACAGATTATTTTATCTACTTCATCATTTTATAGCTCTGTACACCATTGATTGTGGTAACATTTAAAATATACGAACCACTGGCAAAATCCTCGGTAGATATAGAAATTGTATTATTAAAAGTTGCTGAAATATTTTTTGAAGCGACTACTTTACCCATTGCATCAGTGACTTCAACTTTCTCTACATTCTTCCAATTTTCACCCGACAAAACAATATTGTCTTTAAATGGGTTCGGGTAAACTGTGAAATCTTGAAAGTCAAAATTCTCATTGGAAAGTGAGGTGATGTTTAGTTCAACAATCCATGTGTCATAATCCCCATAGTTGGGAGTGGTTTTATCACCTGAAATAGGTGATTTGGAAGGTAGTGAAACAATCAATTTATCATTAGGTCTTACTGCGTAGTTTCCAAGTCCATCAGCTTGACTTCCACCTATTGTTTTTTGCCAAATGATATCTCCACTTTGATTAATTAATATAGGCCAAAAATCTGTGTCCCCTTGGCTGTCTTCAGACTTATCAAGCGATATATCAGAGTTTGAAATTGCAAACAAAAGTAAATTTCCGTTGAGCTCTAAAATCGAATGAACACTTTCTCTAAGATTTCCGCCATACGCTTTTTGAGAAAGAACATCTCCACTATGAGAAAGAGAAACTCTCCAGATATCTTGTTCTCCTTTTAGCGGAACATTTCTCATACCAGACATTGGATTGTTTCCAAGATTAAATACTTGAATAGAATCTGCATCAACAAATAATTTTGAAATATAGCCGTTAACTCCATTTGCGCCAATCGACTTATCCCAAATCATATTTCCCGTTGCATCTATTTTTACAATCCAATAATCTGAAAAACCATAAAGTGGCTCTGTTTTATCACCATTAACCTCTCCAGCAGAAGTTCCTGTGATATAAATATTATTGTCAAAATAAAATATATCATCGGGAATATCTTGTTTGTCAGTTCCCAAAGTGTTTTCCCAAACATAATCTCCATCTTCATTAATTTCAAAAATCCAATAATCATCAAATCCAGCGTTTGGAGTTGTTTTATTTCCTGATATCCCTGAAAAAGAAGAAGTCGCCAAAACCAAATTTCCATTTTCCAATTGAGTTTGAGCTTTTAGAATATCCCTTTCATTTCCGCCAAAAGTTTTGTCCCATATTATATTTCCATCCATATCTGTTTTTACAACCCAAACATCATAATTTCCAAAATTCGTCGCAGTTTTATTCCCTGAAACAGGAGATTTTGTTATCCCTACCAGCAATAAGTTATTATTGACAATAAAGAGTTCGTAAGGAACATCTCTATTAGAACCACCATAATTTTTTTGCCATTCTATAGCATGATTTGCATCGTACTTAACTAATACGAAATCTTCCTCTCCGAAATTTGAAACAGTAACATTCCCAGTAGTGGATGACTTTACAGAACTTAACAAAAAATATCCCCCATCAGGTGCACTGATAATTTCTGCAGGGTAATCAAAATCAGCTCCCCCATATGTTGATTGGTTTGTAAATGAAACTTGTGCATCAAAAGTTAATGGAAAGATTAAAAAAGTAATTATTGACAACGCTATTATTTTCATATTGCGGTATGGTTTAGTATAAAGGTATAAAAAAAAGACGACCTCAAAAAAGTCGTCTAATTAGATCTATTTTTGTAAAGTTAATGTTCGTCAATCCAAATTTAAGTAGTTATTCAAATATGACGTAGATTTCCCTACTTCGCAGGCAAAGTAAAAAGTGGAATCTCAATATGGTGTGCTAATTTCTTTGACACTCCTTTTGAGAAAATTTTGAGAAAAAAGTTTCTTTTTCTTGGTTGAATTGCTACTATATCGATTCCTTCTGCTTTATAAAAATCAGCGAGTGCTTCTTCAAAATCACTCCCAGAGATATTGTTGTATTTTACTTCTAATCCTTGTGTGTCCAGTTTTGATTTCCAAACATCCATTTCTTGGGTGCTCAAATTTTGTTCGTCGTCATCAAAATGAATACAGTTGATTCTAGCTTCAAAGTGCTTTGCAAATCTTGCTATCGTATTAAATGATTCAATTTCTTTTTCTGTGTAATTCGTTAAGTAGGCAATACGATCCAATTTTTCTTTATAATCTGTATCCTGCGGAACGCTAATCACATTACAATTTGCATTATCAATAACTCCGGAAGCAACAGAACCCAAAAAGACTTCTTTTAATCCAGTCGCGCCTTTTGTTCCCATTACTATAAAGTCCACTGACTCTTCTTTTGCGATACCTGTAATACTGTACACCGCTTCTCCTTCTGTCATGATCTGTTTAAAATCAACATCACTATACCCTTTCTCTAAGGCAAAAGCTCTTAGTTTGTCAACTGACTTCTTGAATGCTTCGAGTGATTCCATTTCCATCAAATCGTAAACTTCGCGCGTCGTATTGTGCAAAGCCCTTCCCAATTCTGGAAGCTCATAAACATGAAGAAGTGTTAATTCTGCATTCAATTTTTGCGTAAGTTCTAACGCATATAAAAAAGCTTTTTCAGCAGCTTCAGAGAAATCGGTTGGAAACAAAATTTTAGTCATCTTACTTTGAGTTTTATTCTAGTTCAAATTTGGCATTATTTTTTTAATACATCTTACTTTTCATCTAAAAATTTACGAAAACTGAAATAAATCAATCCTATAAAAGCCAGCTACATTAATTTCAAGAGGCTGTGACACATTTAAAATAAGTTTCGAATATATGTTTTTAACAAAGCCAATAATACGAGTAATAGTCTTTACTAACGCCCTGGTTATCTGATTATTCTTGTAATAATTAGCGCTTTAATAAAAATTCAATTAATTTTATGATATTTGGTGATTAAACCTATTTGTTGAAACTTTGAAATTCTTAACCCTCATATTCAGCTTGATTTTCTGTTTTGGTATTTATTGTAATACTGATAATTTCAGGAGCAAGTACTACAGTGCTAAAAAAAAGGAAAAAAAGAATGAGATTGTTTTAGAGTGGGTCGAATTTGCATTACATAATGACCATTCTGAAGTAGACTCTTTAATCCGAGCTCAAAAATCAAGGTTAAGCCAATTCACGGATAATCAAAAGTTTGAAATTTGTTTTTACGCATTACTTTATGCCAATTTAACGAACAAAGAAAACTTAATACCACTATCGCAATCTAATTTCAAACCCTATTCTTTGGAGTACAACTTACTAACGGGGTTGGAAAGTTGTTTAAATGGCGAGGCGATTGAAAATTTGACACTGCAAAATCTGCAAGAAAACAATTTAGATAATAACTGCCGATAAAAAGGCTATTTATGCATTAATATCAGCACATAACGTTGGTTTTATAAAACACCACAGAGATATAGAAAATCTCTTAATCGAAGCGCTTAAGCATGCAAAAAGAGCAAGGATAAAGCTAATTACCTCAACAATATTTGAATATGTTTCTAATTTTTATATTGAGCGAGAAGAATATGAGAAAGCTGTTTTATACAACCAAAAAGGGTTGGATTTAGCGATTACAGAAAAGCGTACATTTTGTGAAATACACCATATTTATAATCTAGGTGAAATTCAACTTAAAATAAACAACTACATAAAAGCTAGAAATTATTTTAAAACAGCTCTATCAAGGGTAAGTAATCTAAAAGCCACCTATTTTGAAGGTAAAATACTCGGAGCGTTAGGTAAGAGTTATGAGAAAACATTACATACTAAAAAGGCAATTAAATATTACCAAAAAGCTTTGATTTGTTTTTATCGCATCGATGATTTTGAAGGAGTTGCTGCAATTCATAAATATCTTGGGAAGTCGTATTTCCTAGACAACAACCTCAATTTAGCAGAGAAAAACTATGATCTTAGTAAAAGTTACCTTGAGGAAATCAATAAAGAAGAGCAACTTGCCGAACTCTATCATTATCAAGCAGAACTGGCTTTAGAAAAAGGGAATTATCAAAAAGCTAAAGGTTTAATCAACAAGTCTATCAAACTCCGATCTAAAAAAGGTGATGCAATTGAACTATATAATTCTTACTTACTCCTTTCTAAAATCAGCAAATCTTTAAAAAACTATAAAGAGGCACATTTCTATTTAGAAAAATATACAAAATATCAAGACAGTCTAAACATTCAGCGCACTAGAGAAAGACTAGCAGAGCTGAGCGAATTGTATCAATCTGAGCAGAAGGAGAAAAGAATTTTAGAGCAACAAAAAGAAATTAAGGAACAGGCAAATGAACAGCTAATAAAAATCCAGCAACTAGAAAATACTAAGTTGAGAAACAAACAGATTATAACCATTCTTGTATTTTCTTTTGTTCTATTCATTTCTATTTTAGTCATTGTTTATTTTAAGAGAAAACAAGAAAAACTACAAAAACAACAGCGAGAAGTTGAATTAAAACAAACACTACTCAGATCACAAATGAATCCACATTTCATTTTTAACTCTATGTCAATTATCCAGAGTTATATTTATGACAACGATCTCACTAACTCTTCGAAGTTTCTTGTTAATTTTTCTCGATTAATTCGATTGATTTTAGAAAATAGTGCCAAAGAATTCATTAAACTAAACATTGAGGTTGAAATACTTGAAAGATATCTGAAAATCCAAAAAAAGCGCTTTGAAGAAAGGTTTAATTACGAGATCATAAACGATGATAGCATTGACACCTCATCTATTCTAATTCCACCAATGTTGCTGCAGCCTTTTATTGAGAATTCACTAGAACATGGTGAGCTTAATAAAGTCAAAGACGGTAAAATTCGGATAACTTTTAAAATCGAAAATGATTTACTTATTTTTGTCATTGAAGACAATGGAATTGGTCGCCAAGCTGCTGCTAGAAAGAAAAACAACGATAATTTCAATGATCACAGTAGCATGGCTATCGACATTACCAATAGTCGGATAGAGTTATTGAATGATAAATATAAAAAAGCTGGGTTTTTATCTATTCAAGATTTAAATGATGATGGTGAGTCTGGTACAAAAGTTACCATTGCTACGCCATTTCAAATAAATAAATGAATTAGACATAAATGGCGTACAAAATATTGATCATCGACGATGAAAGTCGAACTCGAACCTTGCTATCAAAAATGATAGAAACTACAGGTTTTGATGTAGAAATATTCCCAGAAGGATCTAGTGTAGCTTCAGGTATCGAAGCCATTCATAGAATTGAACCAGACATTCTTTTATTAGACATTCAAATGCCGGATGGCTCGGGGTTCGAGCTTCTTGAACAGTTAGAAACAAGAGACTTTGAAGTAATATTTGTAACTGCTCATCAAGAATATGCCATACGCGCAATCAAAAGCTCGGCATTAGATTACATCCTAAAACCAGTAGAATTGAGTGAACTTGAACAAGCTTTGGAAAATGCAATAACATCAATTAAAAATAAGAAAGATTTATCGGCTCAATACGAGGCTTTACTCAATAACATTCAAAGCGATAAAAAGAAGATTATTCTAAGAACAATAGAATCACTTTACATTTTCGATATCAATGATATTATAAGATGTCAATCTGATGGCAACTACACAAATTTTTTCATCAATGATGGGAGGAAAATTATTACATCTAAGAACTTAAAGGAGTACGAAGATGTACTTCAATACCCTTTGTTTTTGAGATGCCACAGATCTCATATTATCAACCTTAATTATTTAGACAGATTTGACAAATCAAATGGAGGAACTATTGTGATGAAAGACGGTTCTGAAATCCCATTATCTAGATCAAGTAAAGATCGCTTTTTTGAGATTTTAGATAATTTGTAGCTTTCTCGAAACATCGATAAAATTTTACTCAATAAAAAAAAACGTCCACCTCAGAGAGATGAACGTTTAATTTAGTTTAATTATGCGCAATTAAACTTAGAAATTTATACTGAAATTAAGTCTTGCTGTTGTTCCAATTCCCAATGATGAAAAGTGTCGGTCTTCAGACTCGAATGATTTGAATACAGCTTCTCTTTTATCGTCAAGTAGGTTTGAAACTTTTAATCCTACAGACATGTTGTCTTTTTGACCAAAAGTCTTGTTTACATTGAAGTTTAAACTGTGGAAAGGTACTGTGTAGATGTCTGGTCTATCAACGATACCAGCAAACTGTAAAGTCTCTCCCTGAACATTGTAGTAAACCCCAGCTTCAAAGTTTTTAAAGAAACCTGTTTCTCCACCATTGTATGAAAGTCCTCCATTAAAGATCCAAGGTGCTTGACCTGCCATATCTCTATAGGTGTTAACTTCTTGACCTGTTCGTGCATTGTTCACACGGCTTTCGTATTCAGTCGCACTCAATTCTATTCTTGAATCAGTAATTGTGTAATTAAATACAACACTGAAATTCTCAAGAGACTTCGCAATAAAACCAAATCCTTGACGCACTTCTAACTCACCTCCAATAACACGACCGTCTCCAACGTTTCTAGGTTGAAATGCTCCCGCTTGAGAAGCAAATTGAATAATTTCAATTGGGTTGTCAAATATTTTATAGAAACCACTAACTGAAACAGTTTGACCTAAACCGTGGAAAATTTCCCATCTAACATCGAAGTTATGGATATCAGTACTTATTAAGTTGCCATCCCAGTACTCAATACCTGCACCATCATCTGCATCTCTAAATAATCCCCCGATAAAAGTTCTTCCTGTAATTGGGTCTACTATTTCCGCATAAGAAAGTTCTTTAAATGATGGGCGTGCAATTGTTTTACCATACGAAAGTCTAAGATTTTGTTTTTCTGTAAGATTGTACACCATATTCAAAGATGGGAATAACCCCAAATCTTGAAGTACTACATCGTTATTCAATACATTGGTCCCAAGTTGATCTTGACCAGTATATCTCTGTGTATAATACTCACTTCTCACACCTAAAATCATTTTCATTTTGTTGAAAGGCGTCACCTCAGCAACAAAGTAACTACCTGTATTATTGATGCTTGAATTGAATCTATTTGGATTCACAGGTACAAATGATGCCTCATAAGTAGTACCGCTAGAAATGCTTCCTTCATAAGGCCATAAATTCTCTGGTGCAAACAGTTCATCAGGATCACCTGTAAGTGGTATATTTCTTACATTAATCATAAATGTTCTAATGTTGAAATCCCTCTGTTTATAAGTATGAATTCCACCAAATTTCAATTTCCCTTTATTACCTAAAATGCTTAATTCCTTAGTTGCATCGGCCTTACCAGAGTAGTTTACTTCATTCAACTCCCTCCAAATACGTTCTGGAAATCCTGATTCAGTTCCAATGTTGTAATTTCCATCAGCACGAATTTCATATCGCGTGAATCGAATATCTGGATCATCAATTTTTGAGAATGAAGAAGACAAGCTCCAGTCTAATACCCATTTGCTATCAGTCAAATTATGCTTTCCTGACATCATAATATTAGTCAATGCTCTTTCACTGTATTCTATATTATGTTGAAAACCTGAAAATATAGCTCCTTGATCTGTATTTTCATAATCAAAAATACCCGCTTTAGACTCACCATTTTGAAGGTGAAGAACATTCAGTGAGTATTTCGATTTTGCAGTTTTTAGTGCAAGACCAACTAATCCACTGCTTAAAATATTGTTTACACCGTAGTCTCCTTTTTGGTATTCACGCGCTTCCATTTGATTAATGTCTGCATCACCTGACAAACCATATCGACCAAAAACTGCATCTTGATAGAACTCTGTCGAATTACTATAAGATAAATTCACATTGTACCCTAAGGTATAGTTGTCTTTTTTAAATTGATCTCCCACAGAAGCACCAAATCCAAAATCCATAAAGGATTTCTCTTTCATTGCAGCCAAATTAGGGTTAAAGCTTTTTAAAATATTCCTGTACCGTTGACCAGCTGGTCCGTTTTGATCCATTATAGCGTCTGTAAAAAATGGAATGTTATTTTCAGCAGGAATATCTCTTGTTCCATCATCAAATCCTAAAAAATCTGTAGCTCCTCCACTTGATGTTAAGTAATCATCATTAAAGTGAAAGTTTGGATTATATGCAGTACTTACTGAAATTCTTCTAACTTTTTCATCAGGAAAGTTTTGAAGAGATATATCAACAAGTCCACCAGAAAAATCTGCTGGGAGTTCAGCTGAAAACGACTTATTTACGATAATGTTATCAATAATATTTGTTGGAAAAATGTCCATTTGAACCGTATTTCTATCTGGGTCAAGTCCAGGGACATCTAGTCCATTTAACAGTGTTTTACTGTACCTATCTCCAAGTCCACGTACGAAAATGTACTTACCACCATTAAGCGAAACTCCAGGCACTCTTTTCATTGCAGAACCTGCGTCAGAGTCCCCTATTTTTCTAAAGTTTGATGAAGAAATTCCATCAATCATGTTCGATGACTTTTGTTTTAGTGAAAGAATAGCATTTTCTGTATTGGTTTTACGTTCGGCTGTTATCACTACTTCTTCGAAGTCACTGACATTTTCTCCCATCTTGATATCATCTAAAAAAGTGACATCATCAGGTTTCACTTCAACATTTTCAACGGTTATAGTATCATAACCTGAAAATGTAACAACAATGTTGTACGTACCTGGTTCAATTGAAATACTAAATTTACCGTCAATATCGGAGTAAGCTCCTTTCTTTTGATTTTGAATCATTAATCTAGCACCGGGGAGATATTCACCAGTTGATTCTTCTATAATAGAGCCTCTAATAAAGCTCTGTTGAGCAATGGTTGGAAATAAAACTCCTACCATCATAAGTGTTGTAAAAAATTTAATTGCGCGCATAATAATAAATATCCTGGTTTAATAAAATAGAGAAACTCGCAAGCCAGAAAACTTGCGAGTTTCAATTAAAATATGTTGATTAAAAGTCAGCTAATTGACCACGAGCATCACACATTGTCCATCCTACGAATGCACTTTTGTCTGCCCCAACTGTATTTGCTCCTAAAGCAACGTTAGTTGCATGAGCATCAGTACCACCTTTAAATACATCTGTTAAAGCAACACCGGCTGGTAACGTTACTTCAAGGTTGTTGAAGTTCAAAATCCCTCCTGCGAAATTATCAGCTGATGAAGGTCCTGAAGACGATGCAGCCGTTGCAATTGAGAAATCACCTCTACCATCTGCTGCAGGATCTGGGAAGTTAAAGAAATATATGTTTTCAAAAGTTCCTCTTGCTCCATCTCTAAAGTCTCCTAACTCGTTTGTAGAATATCCTTTTACAGAACCATTTCTTAAAGTATGAGCATCCAAGTAGCTTCCTTCTGGACCATCAACTTCCATAGAGTGGTCAGTTGATTGACCTCCAATGATAATGAAGTTATCCATAGTTCCAGCCCAAGCTTGATCTGTATCTAGTGCATCATCACCAGAGTTCCAAATGATTGCATTCGTAACACTTACAGTTCCACCAAACCATTCGATACCATCATCTTGGTTAGCAATAACCTCTACATTTTCAATTACTGTTCCTGTACCAACACCACCAAGTGTTAATCCATTGATTTCATTTCCTTCACCGATGTTTGAACCACCGTGACGTATAGAGATGTATTTTATAACACCCGAGTTATCAGCTGCATTTGTACCACCGTAAAGACCATTTTGATCAGATGCAGGAATACCTTCAATTTGTACTGCTTGTGCGTCAGCTGAAATTGGAGCATAACCAAGAACAATAACTCCACCCCATAATCCATCTAATTCTGGATCCATGTTCGGACTATCGATTTGACCTGGCTGAATTTCATCAGCAACCGTAGTAAAAATAATTGGCTCTGTAGCTGTACCTTCAGCCATTAATTTACCACCTCTTGCAACGATCAAAGCAGTTGCATTTGGTCCTGAACCAACTTCTCCTTTAATGATTGTTCCAGGCTCAATTGTTAATGTCGCTCCAGATTCAACAGTAACACGCGTAGCTAGGACGTAAATTTTATCTTTACTCCATGTTGTGTTTGAAGTTATGTTTGAAGTTACCATTACCATTGTCTCATTATCAACAACTGGATCAGCAAACTCACAAGAACCATCATCTTTCTTAGCGTCAGCGTTGTAATTTGTCGCTGTTTCATCTGTACAACCTTTCTTTTTACAAGAAACTGCTGTCATCGTAAATGCTGCTGTAAATAGCAAAACACCTAATTTCAATTTTGTAGTTTTCATTTTTCTTTTTTTTACAATTTATGTTGGTGCAAAGTTGGGGCAGATATTCCTTTGTTGTGTTTTCTAATATTTAATGTTAGATGAAATTTATATTAAGTTGAAAAACGAATGAATTTCTTTTAACCACTGTATTCTAAGTACTTAAGAAGGGGTGCTAAAAAGTTAATGTTAAATTAACACGAGAAAAAAATGATGGCTTTGCACAATACTTTACATTTGATACCACAATATTGAAAGTCTTATACCTTCTGTTATTAAGGTGTAAGTTTGAAAACACAGACTATGTATAACTTTATAATGGTTTTAGGAGCCTTAATCCTCTTTGTATATTCTTTAAAGACATTGAGTGATGGCTTGCAGCAAGCATTTGGAAACCAGTTTAGAAACTTAATGGGTAAAACTCGTACTAGTCGTCTAAAAGGTATTTTTGCAGGACTTGGCATTTCCGCTTCACTTCAATCCTCGTCAATTACAACTGTAATGGTGATTTCATATGTCAACTCTGGGCTTATGAACATGGCTCAGTCTGCATCTGTTATTATGGGGGCGAACATTGGTACAACAATCACAGGGTGGATTATATTCTTATTTGGTTTTTATTATGAAATAGGCACATCATCTATTATACTAGTTGCAATAGCAGCGCCGTTTTTGTTTTTGAACAGTGGTAAGCTAAAAAGTCTTGGCCCTATACTAATTGGTTTCTCTTTAATTTTAATATCCGTTTCCTTATTAAGGACAGAAATTTTAGAACTCGATTTTCTTTTCGAAGAATCTGTATTACTCAAAGAGTATACTCAATTTTCATTTTTAACGATTTTATTTTTCGCTCTTTTGGGAGCTCTGTTTACTATAATAGTGCAATCCTCAGCAGCTACTATTGCTTTAATAATGACTTTGGTTTCTGCAACAATAATACCTTTAGAATTAGCCCTTGCAATGGTAATAGGTAGTAACGTAGGAACAACCATCACTGGTGAACTCGCTTCCTACAGAGCTTCAATTGATGCTAAAAGAGCGGCTAGAATTCATGCTTTATTCAATATTATAGGTGGATTGTGGATGATTATATTATTTCCAATTGTATTTCCTTTATTTGAAGAAGTTTTAGCTGCAGTTAACCTAGAAAACAGTAACAACCTTCTTATCAAGAGCATTTTGGGTGTAGCATTATTTCATACACTTTTTAATGCGTTTAATACTTTACTGCTCATTTGGTTTATACCACTGATGATTAAGATCACAGAAAAATCTATTGAATTTAGAACTCAAAAAGAAAATAAGGGATTACAATTAGACTTTATTGGGAAAGGTGTTATGTCTAGTGCAGACCTCTCTCTATTAGAAGTGAAAAATGAAATTGCTCGATTTGGTGAAATAACGAGTAAAATGTCAACATTTACGCATCAGCTACTCTTTGAGAAAAACCCGAAAAAGCAAAAGAATCTTCATCAAAGAATAGCAAAGTATGAGGACATCACAGATCGCGTAGAAATTGAAGTTGCAAACTATTTAACTAAGATTTCTGAAAACAAACAAAGTGAATCATCGGCAATACGGATCAGAAGTATGAATAGTATTGTTAATGACCTCGAAAGTATAGGGGATGCTTTTTATCGTATGTCAAAAATGATAAAAAGAAAAGAAAAAGAACGCGTTTGGTTTACTCCTGAGCAAAGAAACAACATTTCAGAAATGTTTGGTCTCGTAGATGTGGCGTTTAAGGTAATGGTAGAAAACCTTAACTTAGAATATGAAGAAGTTGATATCGCTAAAGCTGTTGAGGTAGAAAAAAGAATCAACGAAAAACGGGATCAGCTTAGAAAAGGATATATCGCTAGTATTACTTCAGATAATGAAGGTAACTTAAGAGGCGGCATGATTTACAATGATATGTTTGAATCTATTGAAAAAGTAGGAGATCATATTATAAATGTAACAGACGCAATCACTGGGAAAATCTGATTATCAGAAAGACAGAATACGCGCAGGATTCTATTATTAACAAACGGTTAACTTTTGACTGACAGTATTATAAAAATCGGACATTATATTAATTTCGCTTCCTTAATATCGGGATGTAATAAATAAAAAATGAAATTACCTTTTAAAAGAAAGACTCGGACAATTATTCTAAATTCAATTGCTGAATTTGCAGCTTCAATAATCTTTTCGCTGCTTTTTTTCATCTTTATTAGTCGTCATTTATCCGAATCGTTTGAGCTCTACTTTATAACTTTATCTTTTGCAATAGGACTCTCCTATTTTGTATCTGTCTACATTCCCTTCTATACT
>Ga0114916_1000976_pt1 | contig 17200 bp, 19 predicted proteins | sample MalvirAntarct_66_FD_83501 | JGI IMG/M metagenome (GOLD analysis project Ga0114916, IMG submission 83501) | Marine viral communities from the Global Malaspina Expedition - Malaspina viral metaG Antarct_66 | ecosystem: Environmental > Aquatic > Marine > Oceanic | place: West Anvers Island... | reverse complement strand
TGTCCTCGTTTTGTGTGACGGGTTGGCCCGCCTCGTGGGCGTGGTCTGGGGCCCGGGTCGGTCGGCGCTGTAGGATGTGGGCGGCCCTGGGGTCACGGAGCTGGGCCCCAAGGGCGAGGACCTCCGAGACCGCCACGTTGGCGGGACTACCGTTCGAGGTCAACGCGGCATTCGAGAAATTCCGCTACGGCGGCGGTGAAGTCGGCGAGCGTAGGGACTTCGACTTCCCGCTGTGGGACGCCGATCATCGAGCGACTCCCGATGGCGAGAGCCTCGGTGAGTTCCACGAGCGCGTGGCCTCCGGGTTCCGCGAACTCATCGAGGGCAGTCCAGACGGCACCGCGGTCGTCATCGCGCACGGCGGAGTCATCCAGGTGGCCGCCCGCCTCGCCTGGGGCCTCGGACCGAGCGATCCGTGGCTCGCAGACATCGCCACGCCACCAGCGTCGATCACGGAGTTCACGTTCAGGCCACATCCGTCCGGTCAGCGCGAAGCACGACTCGTGCGCCTCGGCGATTGCTCGCACCTGGCCGCCCTGGACGCGGTGGAGGGCTGACCTAGGAGGCCGGGGAGGCGGGAGCGCCGAGGCCTCCTCGCACCGCCATCTCGTAGCCGGTGAAGTCGCCAGTGAGCATCGGCATCGCCTGAGCGATCGCCTCGCGCGTCTCGGGGAGCTGGAGCGACGCGTCGTGCGCCTCCTTGCTGTCCCAGAGTTCGGAGACGCAGATGACGTCGGGGTCTTCGCCTTCGCCGATGACGTAGGCGTGGCATCCGTGGTCGCGCAGACCCTCGGCCCCACGGAGCAGGATCGCGAGGACCTCCTCGCGCTTCCCGGGCTGCACGCGCATCGTGCCGAAGTAGCCGTACGCCACGAGGAACTCCTGGATGAGCTAGGTGAGCGCGAGCTCTTCGGGGAGCCGGAACTCGATCGTCTCGGTCGCGACGATGACCGGCTCCACCGAGGTGACACCGCGCGCCTTCAGGTCCTCGATGATGGGCTCCAGGAGCTCGTCCGGAACGGACGCACCGGCCGTCAGGCCGACGACCTCGACGCCCTCGTACCAGGCCGGGTCGATCTCATCGATGCCATCCACGCGGTAGGCGGGCTTCCCCATCGACTTCGCCACCTCGGCGAGGCGGACGGAGTTCGAGGAGTTCGCGGAACCGACGACGATCACGAGGTCAGCGCGCTCGGCGATCTCACGGACCGCGGCCTGACGGTTTGTGGTCGCGTAGCAGATGTCGTTCCGGATCTCGGCCTCGGGGTAGCGCTCGCGAATCGCGTCAATGGTGTCGCGCGTGTCGTCCACGGAGAGCGTCGTCTGCGTGACGACGAACACGGGGCGGTCGGTCTGCGCGAGCGCCTGCACGTCGGCGGGATGGTCGACGACAGTCGTGCGGTCGAGCGCCTCGCCCTTCGTGCCCTCCACCTCATCGTGGCCCTCGTGCCCCACGAGGAGGATCTCGAACCCGTCCTTCGCGGCCTTCTTGGTCTCGAGGTGGACTTTGGTCACCAGGGGACAGGTGGCGTCGATGATCTTCAGGTTCCGCTCGCGCGCCTCGTTCACCACGAAGGGCGAGACGCCGTGCGCGGAGAACACCACGCGAGAGCCCTCGGGAATCTCCTCGATGGTGTCGACGAAGACCGCGCCGCGCTGCCGGAAGCGGTCGACCACGTAGCGGTTGTGGACGATCTCGTGGAACGCGTAGACCGGCCCCTCCTCGCGGTCGAGGATCTGGTCGAGCACATCGATGGCGCGCACCACGCCGGCGCAGAATCCGCGCGGCTCGGCCATCAGGACGGTGTGAGGCATGAGGTGACCCCTTCGTCGGTCACGATCGATGGTATCGCGCCACCTCGGAGGGTTCGAGGCGGGGTCGATCCGCTCAGGCGGCGACGCAGCAGGTGTTCGAGCAGTTGCGCACGCCGTACCAGCACGAGCGACACCAGCAGAGGACCGCACCCTCGAAGCAGGCGTCCCCACGCACGCCCTCGATGCCCTCGCGGACGAGCCACGGAACCATCGCCAGAGCCGCCACGGCGTCCAGCCACCACCACCCGAACGCCCAGATCGCCACGAGGCCGACGAGCGCGGTCAGGCTGAGGTACGAGCACGCGACGGTCTCGCGCGCCTCGGCGGCGAGTGCTGGCAGATTGCTATCGGTCGCGACCTTGAGCTTGGCGACCGCGATGAGAGGCATGATCGTCAGTGACGCGATGAGCAGCACGAGACCCACGAGGGACTCGCGCGCGCCCTCGCCGTGGCTGAGCGCGAGGGCGGCCTGGAACACGACCGCCGCGGCGAGGATGAGGAAGGTCACGCCGACCACCTGGAGCGCGCGCTCCTCGCGACGTTCACCCTCCTCGTCGTCGGTCGCGAGCAGTCGCCAGGCGACCGCGCCGGCTGCGGCGACTTCGAGGTACGAGTCAGCACCGAACGCGAGGAGTGTGACGCTGCTCGCCGCGAGACCGCTCCAGATGGCGATCGCGCCCTCGACCACGTTGTAGACGGCGGTCAGGCCGATCAACCAGAAGGCGGCGCGGACTCCGGAAGGCATGGAGTCAGGCTACCTCGATCACTCGCCATCAACGAACGAGGCCCGGCGGTTGCCGGGCCTCGTCGTGTGTCGCTGGGTGCGAGGGCTAGCCGCGAGGGAGGCCCAGACCGCGGGTGGCGATGATGTTCCGCTGAATCTCCGAGGTACCGGCGGCGATCGTCGCGGAGACGCTCTGCTGGTACGCGCGGGTCATGTTGGACTTCATCGGCGCGCGCGGGTCCTTGCGGTCGTAGATCTGCGCGTAGAGGCCGAACACGCGGGTGCCGGTCAGGGCGATCTTCTGCGACATCTCCGAGTTGAAGAGCTTCGACACGGAAGCCTCGTGGTTCGGGATAAGGCCGCGCTCCTGCATCGAGATGATGCGGAACGAGAAGTTGAACATGACCTCGGACTCGACGTAGCGGTCCACGATGTTCAGGCGGTTCGCCTCGAGGCCCGGCGAGCGCCGCTCGCCGTCCGGGGTCTTCAGGTACTCGCGCAGGTTGTCGAGGGCGCGACGGGCCGAGACGGCGCCGGTGATGTTCGACCGCTCGAAGTCGAGCAGCGTCATGCCGACGTACCAGCCGCGGTTCTCCTCGCCGACGCGGTCCTTCACCGGCACACGCACGTCCTCGAAGAACGTCTCGTTGAACACGTGACGGCCGGAGAGGTCGATCAGCGGGCGGATCGAGATACCCGGGAGGTCCTTCTTCATGAGGAGGAAGGAGATGCCGCGGTGCTTCGGGGCGTCCGGGTCGGTGCGGGCCAGCACGTAGAGGTGGTCCGCATACTGCGCGCCGGAGGTCCAGATCTTCTGACCGTTCAGCACGTACTCGTCACCGTCGCGGATGGCGCGCGTCTGCAGCGAGGCGAGGTCAGAGCCAGCACCCGGCTCCGAGTAGCCCTGACGCCAGTTGGAACTGCCGTCGAGGATCTTCGTGAGGTGCTCCGCCTTCTGCTCTTCCGTGCCGTGCACGATGAGCGTCGGACCGAGCTGCGAGACACCCTGGCCACCGACGGTGGGGGCGGCTGCCTTCGCCATCTCCATCTTGAAGATGAACTGCTCCATCGGAGTCAGGCCAGCGCCGCCGTACTCCTTCGGCCAGTGCGGAGCGACCCATCCGTGCTCGGCCAGCGCACCGGCCCAGTCCTTGGCGGCCGCCTGCGCTTCCGGGTTGTCGGAGACGCGGTCCGCTTCCCAGCCCGCACCTTCCTCGTCGCTCTCGCCGTCCTTGTACCGCGGGGGCAGCTTCGTCTCGATGACGCTCGCTACCTTGGCGCGGAACTCGGCCTGTTCGGCGTTGTCGCTCCAGTCCATGGGGATTCCCTCCGCCTTCATCAAGGCTGTTGTTGCGATCTCAGGCCGCATTCTAACGCGCACGTCAGGGGCTTCAAGCCCCTGACGCTGGAGACGCAGAAGGGGCTTCAAGCCCCTGACCGTGGGATGGGGAGCGGCTTCCCCAGGTGTCCGAGGAGCATCGGGAGGCCTCGAGAGTTAGAGGCGACAGTCGCTACACGCGCTCCGCAATCTGGTAGCGCGTCAGCGCGCGCACCGAGTACCACGTCCCGAGCGTCACGAGGATCGAGAGCAGCACGACTGCCGGCGTGGCGGCGAGCGAGCGGTCGAGGATGTCCGTGGAGACCTCGGTCAGTCCGTCGGCAATTCCCACGGTGTAGGCACGGACGCTGAGGAAGCGCACGCCGGTGATGAACTGGGAGATGATCGCTTCCCAGACGAAGACGTACGCCAGGCCGATGATCAGCGAGCGGCTGAACCGCAGGCTCAGCGCCACGAAGATCACGACGTAGGCGAGCGATCCCGCCGCGACGGCGACCGCGAACGCCGGAACGAGCGAGAAGCCGTCCTCCCCGACGAGCACGATGGCACCGGTCCCGACCACGGAGATCAGCACCACGCCGAACGTCAGCACCCAGCCCGCGAGGATCTTCGCGACGATCACCTTCCAGCGCGCGAGCGGCTTCGCGATCAAGTACGCGATGGTGCCTTCGTCGATGTCCTGGCCGAGGGCTGACGTCCCGATGAGCAGGGCGCTGAGCGGCAGCACGAGGTTCACGACGAACGTGGCGAGGATGCCGGAGGCGAACTGGATGTGGCCATCGGGGGCATCGTCAGTGGCCGCGAAGCGGTACAGCAGCGACACCAGCACCGGCACGAGGGCAAGCAGGACCAGGAGCAGCATCCGCCGCTGACGCCCGACCTGGCGCAGCGTCACGCTGGCGATCAGCAGGATCACGAGCCCTCCCCCGCTCCGCCGCGCACCCCGGCGACGAGGTACTCGAACACGCTCTCCAGCGACTCGTCGCTCGGCGCCAGCTCGCGCATGGTGATGCCGGCGCCCTGCGCGATCCTCGGCGCTTCGAGAGTGAAGCGGCCGTAGTCGTTTGTCCGGACGAGGAGGCGGTCGCCCTCGAGCTCGACGGCGGTGACGGCGGCGTCACCGACGAGTGCCTGCGCGAAGCGGCGATTGTCGCTCGACGCGACACGGAAGGTGTGCGGGCGATCCACCATCAGGCGGCGGATGGCTCGGAAGTCACCCGACGCCGCGAGGCGTCCCGAGACGATCACCAGGACGCGGTCACCGAGGCGTTCCATCTCCTCGAGGATGTGGCTTGAGAAGACGATCGTGCGGCCCTCGCGGGCCATCGCGCGGAGCATGTCGATCATGTGCAGCCGCTGGCGCGGGTCCGCACCATTGAACGGCTCGTCGAGGATCAGCACCTGTGGATCGTGGACGATGGCGGCGGCGATCTTGATGCGCTGTTTCATCCCCTTCGAGTAGCCACCGGTGAGGCGATCCTGCGCGTACTCCATGTCGACGCGGGCGATCGCCTGCTTCGTGGCGGCGTCTGCATCGGGAACACCATGGAGCTTCGCGTTCATACGGACGAAGTCCCAGCCGCTGAGGCTGCCGTAGACCGCCTCGCGCTCCAGGACGATGCCCACCTTGCGGTAGACTTCAGGATTCCCGGCCGCTGGCTCGCCGAGCACGCTGACGGAGCCCGAGGAGGCGCGGAGCAGGCCGCCCATCATGTGCAGCAGCGTGGACTTGCCCGCGCCGTTCGGTCCGAGGAGGCCCGTGATGCCGGGCCCGATCTCGAACGACACGTCATTCACGGCCACGACGTTGCCGTACCACTTCGAGACCTCGGTCAGCCCGATAACCGGCGCGGCAGCGCCGAGGCCGGAGGTCGCTCCGTTGGTGGTGTTGTCGGTGGTCATGCCTGCACCTTCCGGTACCGGCGGAGCAGTAGTCCGGTGCAGACGAGCCCGAACGCGGCCCCCGCGACGGCGTACCAGGAGAGTGCGTAGTCCGTCATCGCGACGATCGAGTCCATCGGCTGGGTATCGACTCGGAACATCCAGTAGGTGACGCCGTCGACGAGGTCGAGCGGACTGATGAACACGAACAGGTCGGTCCAGCCGCCATCGATCTCCTGGACGACCACGAGGGCGACGGTGAGCGGGAGCAGGAACGCCACGAGGATGCCCACCGTTGCGAACGCTCGCTGCGAGGTCTGCGCCCCGATGAACGTGCCGATCGAGGCGAGCAGCCACGAGCCGAAGAGCGCCGTCCCGAAGATCGGGAAGATGAGGTCCCAGTTCTCGGCCGCGTGCCCGCCGAAGTCGTCCACAGCGAGGGCATTCCCGATGAACAGCAGGAGTTGCGGCAGGAGCGTGATGACCAGGACCGCCGTCGTCATGGCGGCGAGCTTGGCCAGCGCGTAGTCGTATCGAGTGATGGCACGTGTGAAGTAGAGCGTGAGCGACCGGTTGCGCTGGTCACGCCCCACGATGTCCGGCGCCACGATGCCGACGTAGAGCGCGAGGATGAACTTCACGCCGCCGTAGTAGTCATGGTGCGAGGTGAGTTCGATCTCGCCGACGGGGACGAGTGCCGCGATCGCGAGCTGGATGAGCGCGGGGACCAGCGCGAACAGGATGAGGATCGCCGGCCCGATCTTGGCGGAGGTACTCCGCCCGAGGCCAAACGCGGCGCGGAGGCTCTCGCGGTACAGCGCGAGCACGGCCTGCCGCCGGCCGAGCCGCGCGCCCTCGTACCGGCGGTAACCGAGATCGTAGATCGAACTCGACTCGTCCGAGGTCTGCGCGTGCTGTGAACCCTGATCCGTGGTCATGCCTCGACCCCGCTGGTCAGGGCGGTCTCGGCGAGTGGTGTCTCGATGCGAAACAGGTCTTCGAGGGTGCGCCGACGCTGCTGGATGCGCACGAGCCCGAGGCCCAACTCCACGACGGTGTCGCGCACGAGGTCGAACGGCGCGTCGCCGTCCGAGCGCAGGTAGACGCTCCGCCCCTCGGTCGTCGCCTCGAGGCCCGCGGCGACGAGGCGCGCGGCGAGCGACTCCGGGTCACCGGTGACTTCGATCTCAAGCACCTCGGTGGCGGCAGTGAAGTCGGCGACCGAGCCCTGGTGGAGCAGTTTCCCGGCGTCGATCACGATCAACTGGTCGCAGGTCCGCTCGATCTCGCCGAGCAGGTGCGTGGCCATGACGATCGTGATCCCCATCTCGTGCCCGGTGCGGCGGATGAGGTCGAGCATATCGTCGCGGCCCGCGGGGTCGAGGCCGTTCGTGGGCTCGTCGAGGAACACGAGCTTCGGGTCATGCACGAGGGCCTGCGCGAGCTTCGCGCGCTGCTTCATGCCGGTGGAGTACCCCGCGATCTGGCGGTAGCGCGCTTCGAAGAGCCCGGCGTGGCGAAGCGCCTCGGAGGCGCGTTCGCGCGCCGCGGCGGCTGGCAGCCCACTGATCTGCGCCATGTGCGCGACGAACTCGGTGGCGTTCACTTCAGGCGGAAGACAGTCGTGCTCGGGCATGTAGCCGACGTACTGGCGGAGCTCGAGTCCCTGCGTCCGGATGTCGTAGCCCAGCACCGAGGCGTAGCCCTCGGTGGGCTGGATGAGCCCGAGGAGGAGCTTGATCAGCGTGCTCTTCCCGGCCCCGTTCGCGCCGACCAACCCCACGATCCCCGGCTCGATGGACACCGACAGTTCGTCGAGCGCGCGCACCGACGGATAGATCTTGCTGAGGGCGTCTGTCTGGAAGACCGGCATGCGAAACCTTCGTCGTCGAGCCCAGCTTCGTCAGCGAGGATAGCCGAATGCCCACTTGTGTAAAGGACTCTGCACAGCAGAGTCGATCTCTGATGCCGACTACTCCAGCACCGGGATGACAGTACGCCGAATCCGAAGAGGCCGCCTCCTCCTTTCGGAAGAGACGGCCTCCCTCGACAGGACGATTCTGGGTTGTGGCCGAGACCAGGGGACTGCGGCGCGGATCAGACCCGCCCGCTCAGGCCGTCGACTGTCCCGAGTCGCCCGAACGCCGGCTGCGCTGCACGGCTGGGCCGGAGCGCCGCGCCCGACGCCCTCGCGCGACCTCCGTCGCGAGGGCGTCCATCGGCTGCGCGAACGGCGCGAGAGGATCGGCGAGGCGTGCGAACCAGCCACGAGCTGCGTCGAGCCCGGCTTCGTCGATGGCGTAGAACCGACGGTTGCCCTCGACTCGGACGGTGACGAGGCCCGCCTCCCGCAGCACCCTCAGGTGCTGCGAGACCGCGGGCTGGGAGATTGGCGCCTGCGCCTGAAGCGCCGCGACCAGCGTCCCGGCCTGCTGCTCGCCCGAGGCGAGCAACTCCAGGATCAGCCGGCGGGACGGATCCCCCAGGGCCTCGAAGACGCCACTCACTGGGTTGCTGAGTCCTCCTCCGGCGCGGCGGTGTAGAAGGCGGCGGTGTTCTCGGCCGCCTCCTGCGCCGCGCCCGGCTCGTCCCCATCCGCGATTGCGGCCTCAGCCCAACTCGCGGCCGTGAGTCGCACGAACTCGAGACCGGCGGGCGTGAGCGGGAACGTCGCGCCCTCCTCGGGATCGACGGGTGCTCCGGTCTCGATGTGGAGGCCGAGCCCGATCAGCGCGAGGTCCCAGCCGACGCCCACGGCCCCCGGCCCAAACTGCCCCCACATATCTGGATCGACGTGGGCTTCGTGGGCCAATTCAGCGGTGGTCCCACCGTGCGCGGACGGCGTCAGCGTGACCGTGAGCCACGAGACCATCGGCCCGTACTCCCAGGTGACGGCGAACGACTCGGGTTCCTCGCAGCGCTCGACGAGGCCGCCGGCGTTTCCTTCGAGCTGGTAGCGTCCACCGACCTCGAGGCTTCCGCTGATCGGAAGGAACCACCGAGGAATGCGCTCCGCATTCGTGAGCGCGTCCCAGAGGTCAGCCTGATTATCGGTCTGGTACGTCCGACGCGCGATGGCGATCTTCGTCGCCGCCCCGTCCCGAACGCCGCTACGTACCTCTCGCGTGACGAGTCCCGCCGTCGCCCCCGGATCGATGTTCACGATCGCCTCCTATATAAGTATTCTCTTATCATAAGAGTGACGCTAGCAAGGCCGGTATCCGTCTGCAAGCCACGCACGGCGCGAAGAAGGGCCCGCCATGTGGCGGGCCCTTCTGTCGAGACTGCTGTGCGAGGCGGCGCTACCCGCGCGGCAGGCCGAGGCCTCGCGTGGCGATGATGTTGCGCTGAATCTCAGAGGTACCGGCGGCGATCGTCGAGGAGACGCTCGTGAGGTACTGCTGGGTCAGCTTCGCTTTCATCGGGGCGCGCTTGTCCTCGGTGTCGTGGATCTGGCCGTAGAGGCCGAACACACGGGTGCCGGTCATCGCGATCTTCTGCGTCATCTCGGAGTTGAAGAGCTTCGAGACCGAGGCCTCGTAGTTCGGGATCAACCCGCGGTCCTGCATCGAGATGATGCGGAACGAGAAATTGAACATCACGTCCGTCTCGATGTAGCGCTCGGCCACGTTGAGGCGGTTCTGCTGGTAGCCGGGGGCGCGGTTCTTGCCCTCGTCCGTCTGCAGGTACTTCCGCAGCTCGTCCAGCGTGCGGCGGGACGAGACGGCGCCGGTGATGTTCGACCGCTCGAAGTCGAGCAGCGTCATGCCGACGTACCAGCCGCGGTTCTCCTCGCCGACACGGTTGCTGACCGGCACCCGGACATCCTCGAAGAACGTCTCGTTGAAGTGGTGGCGGTTACCCATGTCGATGAGCGGGCGGATCGAGATGCCCGGCGTGTGCTTGTCCATGAGCAGGAACGAGATGCCGCGGTGCTTCGGGGCATCAGGGTCCGTGCGGGCCAGCACGTAGAGCCAGTCGGCGAGGTGGGCGAGCGACGTCCAGATCTTCTGGCCGTTCACCACGTACTCGTCGCCGTCGCGGATGGCGCGCGTCTGCAGCGAGGCGAGGTCAGAGCCGGCGCCCGGCTCTGAGTACCCCTGCCGCCAGTCGACCTCGCCGGAGAGGATCTTCGGCAGGTGCTCCGCCTTCTGCTCCTCGGTGCCGTGCACGATGAGTGTCGGGCCGAGCTGGGAGACTCCCTGGCCACCGACCGAGGGCGCATCCGCGCGGGCCATCTCCATCTTGAAGATGAACTGCTCCATCGGGCTCAGGCCCGCGCCGCCGTATTCCTTCGGCCAGTGCGGGGCGACCCAGCCTTCCTTCGCGAGGGCGGCCGTCCACTCCTTCGCGTCGTTCTGGCGGCTCGGGTCCTCGTTGTTGCGGTCACGCTCCCAGTCGCCGCCCTCGGCCTTGTAGCGGGCCGGCATCTGGTCGATGACGCTCTGCACCTTCGTGCGGAACGCGGCCTGTTCGGCGCTGTCGCTCCAGTCCATCGTCTCCCCCTCATCACCCCCGGCGCACCCGTCGAGGGCACACGCGGCGTTTAGTTCGCGCGCGGATTCTACGCCTACGAATGTAATGGTGTGAATGACGTCCGGTGGCGCGGCGTGCCACACGAAGTCGATCCGACGACCTCAGGAGCGCCCGATCCGCCGCGCGGCGACTCCACCGAGTGCGCCCCCGCCGACGGCGATCAGCAGCATCCACGCCATCGAGTCCGGCCCCTCGGAGGAGCGCTCACTCTCGGAGGTCTCAGTCTCTTCGGTAGCCGTGACGCTCGCCTCATCACGCACATCGCGCGACACTCCCGCACTCTCCCACGGAGCGCCTGGCTCGTGGACGCCGGGCGAGGGTGGCCGGACGGCTGCGCCCTCCAACTGTCCCGAACGGTCAAACCAACGCTGGACCGACCCGCCCGGTGCGACCGCGAGGTCACCACTCCCGTACTCGAACGCGTCCACGACTCGGCCCGAGGCATCGACCAACTCGAGGCGGTCGCCCTCATTGCCGAGGCCGTTCCCGATCGCGCCCTCGATCCGCGCATCCGAATCGACCTCGGCGAGTGCGGCGGCAATCACGACGCTCGCGCCCGGCGCGACGACGAGCGAGGGCAGCGCGGTCGAGGCCTGCAGATCGCGGAGCACCACCCCTGAGATGTCGACGGCGCGCTCGCCGAGGTTGGTGAGCTCGACCCACTCGTAGTCCGCGTCGCGCCCCGGCTGGATCGGGTCGGGCATGACCTCGGTGATGCGAAGCCATGCCTGCCCCTCGAGGTCAGCTGCCACAGCGCTGCCGAGTGGAGCCGGGGCGCGCGGCGGCGGTGAACTGGAGCCGTTCGAGGTCGCCACCGCCGCTGGCGTCGATGACGGAGCCGTCGTTGGCACAACGGTCGCAGTGGGAGTCGGCGTGGGCGTCGGTGCCGGAGGTGGCTTCTGGGATGCCTCGAACGCGACCTCGCTGATCGCGAGCGCGGCACCCGAGTCAGTTGATGGCTGGAGCAGGATGCGGACTCGGGCACTCCGCGCTGTCGACGGCGCTTGCACTGCTCCCGTACTCACCGAGGCGGCCGGCGCTAGGACGATCGCGAGTCCTGCGCCGGAGATCGCCTCCGAGTCGTCCGTACTCATCTGCGCCCCGCTCGCGTCGTCCGAGGCGTACCAGGCGATGCGCACCCAGGCCGCTCGGACGCCCTCGACGGGTGCGAGCGTCGCGCTCGCCGCGTACCAGGAGCCGGGCGCCACGGTGACGGCCTGCTCCACCCACGCAGTCGAGCCGCTGGTCGCGCGCAGGACGAGTGCATTCCCGCCGAGCCCTGGGGCGATCTCCACCGATCCGCGCGTGGCGACCCACCCGTCCGTGCCATCCTCGAAGGCCGTGTTCCAGAGCGTCGGGGCGATCGGACGCGCGACGGGAGTGCGGGTCGGGGTAGGTGTCACCAGAGGCGTTGCGGTCGACCTCGGCGTCACTACCGGGCTCGGCGTCGGCGAGGGCGGCGGCTGCTGCGTCGGCGTCGCAACGGGCGCCGCCCCAACCTGCGCGAGGGTGACCGCGTCGACCGCAAAGGACGTTCCGGCCGCATCGACACTCGCCTCGATCACGGCGCGCGCGTAAGCCGCCCTCGGAGGCGCAACATCCGAAACGAGGAGACGCCGGAACGTATCGAGGTCGCCGGCCAGCATGACCGGGGGCGAATGGAGGTAGTCGATCCTCGTGCCGTTCTCGTCGAGGAACTCAAGCTGCAACGAGATCCTGACACTGGGGTCGTCGTCCAGCACCCACGCTTCGAGGCCATATGCGGCGCCCGGCGTCACGCCCGGGCTGAGCCACCAGGCGCTCCGGAGTTGCAGAACGCCCCCGGGCTCGGCAGTCACCTTTGCAGCGTTCGCGCCGACAACGCCACCCGTGGAGGCATCGATACTCAGCGTCGCGTTCGCTGTCGTGGTCCAGCCGTTCAGGCCGTCCTCGAAGTCACCATTCACGATGAAGCCGGCCTGCGCCGAGGCGGTTGAGACGAGGGCGCTCGCGGGCACGAGCAGGCACGCGACAGCCAACGCGCCCAGGACGAGCGCGGGCACGCGAAAGCGGAGCGGTGGACGCTGGGGAGGACCGTCCATGGCCGCGGCACGCTAGCACGCGCAAACAGTTGTCGGATATCGGCGGGGTTACGAGCAGCAAAGAGTGACGATTATGCCGCTCAGGTCAGGGCGGGCAGCACCGCCGAGCCGATGAGCGCCACCACGAGGAGGAACGCCGAGACCTTCCAGAGGAACGGCCACCAGTTGTTCCCCCGCCCTGGCGGCTCCCAGGCGAGGTAGCCGGCTTCCTCGGTCAGTTCGGGGTCCAGGTCGCCCTCGGTGGACTCGACCCAGTCCTCGGCGTCTTGCCGGTCGTGCGGATCCTGCGGGTCGCGCTCGTCTTCATACGCCATGCACGGAGGCTACGACACCCGGAAGTATGCTGGCAGTAGTACCGCGGATGATCAGAGAGGGAGCCGCATGATCCTCGTGCAGCGCGAGTTCGCCGTTCCACCCGAGAGCAAGGCCGAGTTCGAACGGCAGAGCCGCGAGGGCCTCTGGCCCACGTTCCTGCACTTCGGCGCGCAGATGGTCGCGTTCGGCTCCTGGGCCTTCGGCGATGACTCGGTCCCCCTCGTCACGCACACGGCGTACGAGGACTTCGACCACTGGGAGGCCACCCGCGGCGCATCCAGCCTCAATGCGATCAACCAGAAGCAGTCCTTCTACGAGGACGAGGCGATCATGAACGAGACGGAGGAGCTCCGAGGCAAGTTCGCGAACCGAAACGCCCTCGTCACTTCATCGAAGGCGTCCCCGTTCGAGATCATCATGGAGGCTCCCCACCCCTCGCCGTTCTACCGGCGCGCCGGACAGCGCCTCGCCGACGAGCCGCCGACGTTCGGACGCGGCTCGATAATCTCGGAGCGCACGATCGCGCTCGAGGAGGGCCGGCGCGACGAGTTCGTCCGCCTGTCGTCCGAGGTGGTCTGGCCATGGTTGGAGTCGCAGGGGGGCCGAGGCATCGCAATCGGCCACAACCTGATGGGGAACTCCAACGAGATCACCACCTGGTTCGCGTTCCCGTCGATCTCCCTCTGGTACGCATGCGCCCGGCCCGCCACGGCGAACGCGCCCTCCGAGGTGGTCGACGCCTACCAGACGCGCCACTCCTGGGTGCGTCACCAGCGCGGTCGCGTCCTCCTCGTGGGAACCGACTGGGGCCAGAAGGCCTAGCGATGAAGGCGCCGACGGCCACCACCGAGCAACTCGAACGCATCGAGGCCCTCGCCACCGCCCTGGCCGCGGAGGCGGGCGCGTTCGTGGTGGAGCAGCTCCAACTCGAGGTGCTCGTCGAGTACAAGACTGACGGCAAGGGCAAGGAGAACACCTCCGACCCCGTCTCCGAGGTCGACCGGGCCGTCGAGGCGCTCCTCCGCGAGCGCGTGGGCGCCGAGTTCCCCGACCACGTCGTCGTCGGCGAGGAAGATGACGTGCAGCCCGCGCCGGATACCGAGTTCGTGTGGGTCCTCGACCCGGTCGACGGCACCGCCAACTTCGTCAACGGCTTTCCGCTTTTCGCGGTCTCCATCGGCGTGCTCCAGCACGGGCGGCCAGTCGTCGGCGCGGTCTGGTGCGCGACCACGCACGCCCTGAACCACGGCGTCTACCACGCGCACGAGGGCGGCCCGCTGTGCCTCGACGACCGCGAGGTGATCCCGGAGCGCGCGACGAAGGTGAAGCGCGCGCTGGCTGCCGCGCCGGGGGGCTCGGTCGCCGGGACGAAAGCGTGGGACCACCGCGTCACTGGCTCGATGGCGATCGAGGGCGCCTACGTCGCCGCCGGCGTCTTCGCCGCCGCGCCGTTCTGGGTGCCGAAGATCTGGGACGTAGCCGCCGCCGTCGTCCTCGTGCGGGCCGCAGGCCGCGAGGCCTGGACGCGCGACCGCGACGGCTGGAAGCCGTTCGAGTGCTTCGAGGCTCCCGCGAAGTTGCCGTCGAATGTGAAGGAGGAGCGCGCGCCTTCGGTGCGCGACTGGCGCGGTGCAATCGTCGTCGGCACGCCCGAGGGCGTCGCGCTCATCAAGGAGCGCCAGCGCAAGCCCTCGTTCTGGCGACGCGTGGTTGGAGGGGGCCGCTCATGACGGCACCGACCGACCTCCGGGAGGAGATCCGCCTCGCGCTGCGCTCGCCCATCCTTCCGTCCGTGGTCGACCGCCTCGCCGCCGTCGAGGGCTACCTCGACGTGGTCTGGCCGCGCGTGAAGAGTTCGGTCGAGACGGCGGGGTTTATCGGCAGCGCGCTCTACATGACGGACATGGCCCTCGATGCCGTCGAGCAGGTCTACGAGCCCGTCCTCACCCGCGACGATCTCCTCGCAGCCGGCATGTCCGAGGGCGACCTCGACGCCCTCGCCGAGGTCATCGATGTCTTCCACTACGTGCAGCCCCAGGTGCTCCTGGTGTTCGCCGCCCTCGCCGAGGCGATGGGGCGCGAGGAGGTCGGGGGCTACGGCAAGCCCGACGAGCGCGGCCTCGGCGAGCGCGAGGAGCGCCACCTCGCGACCGAGATCCCGCTCGCCTCGGACGACACGCCGCCCCTGCCCGAGGTCACCGAGGCGCTCGGCCTCGCCTCGGCGCCGGACCTGTATCGCGCAGTGGCCTCGTGGCCGGCCTACCTCGGCGTCGCGTGGGAGGAGCTCCAGCACCTCGCGGCGTACCCGGACTTCCGGCGACGCGGGCGCGGGCTCTACTTCTACGCCCGCTCGGGCGCGCGCTTCCTCGCCGAGCCGCTGCGCGCCGACCCGGACGCCCTCCGCGAGGCAGGCCTCGACGACGAGACGATCGAGACGGCGCGGGCTGCCCTCGACGAAACGCTGCCGGCACTGGCGATGATGATGATGCACGCGGAAGCGATGCGACTCGGCCTCGGCATCGCCGAGCGCGAGGTCGTCAAGAAGGAGTAGGGGTTGAGCACGGACTCGCCACTCCTGAACCCGTGGAAGCCCGGCGAGGCCTGGGTGGAGTCTGCCCTCGCGGAAGCCGAGTTCGGCGAGCTGCGGTTGATCCAGCACTCGTCGAACTACGTCTTCCTCGCCGACCTCGAGCATCCCGAGCACGGACACGGCCTGGGCATCTACAAGCCATCGGCCGGCGAGCAGCCGCTGTACGACTTCCCGGACGACCTCTACCAGCGCGAGATCGCGGCGTACGAGTTCGCGCGCCTCCTCGGGTGGGACATCATCCCCCCGACGGTCGAGGCCGAAGGGCCGCATGGCGTCGGATCGCTCCAGCTCTTCATCGAGCACGACCCACGCAAGCACTACTTCGAGCTGCGTGACCGCGACGCGTTGGACTGGCAGTTCATCCGCTTCGCCATCTTTGACCTGGTCGCGAACAACGCGGACCGCAAGGGCGGGCACCTCCTCCTCGACGAGGGTGGTACGAGCGGCGCCGAGCCTCACATCTGGGGCATCGACAACGGCCTCTGCTTCCACGAGGTCGAGAAGTTCCGCTCGGTGATCTGGGACTTCGCCGGCACGACTATCCCGGACGGTTGGCTCGACGATCTGCGCCGCGTCCGAGGCTGCCTCGACGCCGGTGACCCGACGGCGCAACCGCTCATCGAGCGCCTTGCTGCTCGCGAGATCTCCGCCATCCTCGATCGGATCGACTTCTATCTCGATCACCCCGCCTTGCCGGAAATGGACTCCTTTCCGCGCCGTGTCGTGCCCTGGCCAATGGTGTAACGCCTCCGTATCGATCCTCGCATCGTGCAGAATCTCGCAACGTATCTGTTAGTACGTCAGCAGAAGGACGGTGCATGTCCGCAACTTCTGCGCACCTAATTTCCGTCAGCCCTCATGAAACAGGGCGACAGAAAGCAGGTCTGCAGATGAGTCACGATCACGTCACGCATACTCACGATGAAGGCGGCGGAGTGGCGACCGGGATGGTGCTCGGTGTTGTGCTCGCACTCCTCGTCATCATCCTCGCCGCGTTCTTCTACTTCGGCGGCTTCTGGGCCGGCGCAGGCGACGGCACGAACGAGGGCGGCGCCGGTGGCGGTGCTGGTGAAGGCGGCGGCTCGGGCGAGAGCGCTCCGGCCTCGTACCAGTACCTCGTCCCGGACTACCAGTTGGCCGTCCGCTAGCACTTCGGTTCCCCCACCTCACCGAGGCCGCCCCTCCCCGCGGGGCGGCCTCGGTCGTGCTTCGCACCACGCCATGCGACGCCCCCTGTTGGCATCGCGCCGTTCGAGGGGAGTCCTGCCGTGGCCGACGTTCCGAGACCGCTGCCCACGCCGACGCCGGAGACGCAGGAGTTCTTCGACGGTCTGCAGCGTCGGGAGCTCCGCATCCAGCGCTGCAACACCTGCGGTCGCGGCTACTTCTATCCCCGGCCGTTCTGCCCTCGGCCCGGCTGCCACTCGCGGGATGTCTCCTGGATCACGGCGAGCGGGCGCGGCTCGCTCTACTCATACGTCATCGCGCACCGAGGCCACCCTGCCTTCGAGACGCCCTACGTCATTGCCGTCGTCGAGCTCGAGGAAGGTGGCCGGATGATGACGAACATCGCCGGCCTCGGCGAGCGGACGCCCGAGGCGCTTCCGGCTGGCACACCCGTCGAGGTGGTCTACGAAGAGCAGCCAGGCGGCCAGGTACTGCCGGCGTTCCGGCTGACTTCCGCTGCCGGCGAAGGAGCCGCGTGATGGCCGACTCGAGCGCGCTGCGCCACAAGGTTGCCATCGTCGGTGCCGCCGAGACGACCGACCTCGGCGTGCTGCCGAACCACTCCGTCCTGCAACTCCACGCAGAGTCGGCGTTCAACGCCCTCGACGATGCTGGGCTCACCCTCGACGACATCGATGGCATCGCGACCGCCGGCGTCTCAGTCGCGCAACTCACCGAGTACCTCGGCATCC
>Ga0114916_1000974_pt1 | contig 17219 bp, 14 predicted proteins | sample MalvirAntarct_66_FD_83501 | JGI IMG/M metagenome (GOLD analysis project Ga0114916, IMG submission 83501) | Marine viral communities from the Global Malaspina Expedition - Malaspina viral metaG Antarct_66 | ecosystem: Environmental > Aquatic > Marine > Oceanic | place: West Anvers Island... | reverse complement strand
GTAGTGGCAGTCTTTTTAATCAGTCGTAATCGTGATTTTTTGGTTGGCTATAGAGTCTCAGAAAAAATGCACGATTATATTTTATCAGAGCTTATCAAGCATCCAGATATTGATAGTGTTTCTTACTTGCATTTGGAGTGGGTAGGTCCCAAAAAAATATTTATGGTCGCGGCGGTCGATATTGCTGGAAATCAACATGAACATGAGATTGCGCAAAAATTTGAAAGTATAGAAAATCAGTTTCGTAGTCAGTCATTGTTTCAAGAAGCTATCTTAACTTTATCTGTCCCTAACGCTGAAATCTTACGCTTACCTGATAATGAACATTTATAATCTATAATAAGAATGAGAACATAATATGAAAAGTCCTTTAAAACCGTTAACAAAACATCCTAATCGCCATACACAGATAGTGTCACCGTTGCTGGCATTAGTAGTGGTGACTTTGATGTCAGCTACTGCTGTACAAGCCAATGCAGAATTAATCGTACACAGTGATGCCAATCGAATTCAACAATCAAAAACGGTCACATCAGCACCCTATAACGTCCGTAAGATCGATGATGCACAGAGTGTCAACAGCCCGTTACCGACTGATGTCTCTATCATTAAGCTCATGCAGGTGATGCACATTGATGAGCAAATACAATCTATCGTCGATGGCAAGCAAGCGGCTATCAATGCAATCAATACGCAAACTCAGAATCAACAGGCGACTGATAAACCGTTGAATAAACGTCAACGTGAGCTACAAAATCAGATCCAAAGTGTGTTAGGGCAATATGCTAAAATTATGACCAATGGGATAGGTAATACGGCAGATATTCAAACCTTAACGCAAGCTTATATCAGTGCAGCAAAAACTTACTATACGCAAGCGGAAGTGGATGCCCAAATCAAATTTTACGACACTGCTGTCGGTCAAAATATCTTAGCAAAACAGCCACAAATTACTGCCGCTTTTTTAAAGCAATCTTTACCGCAAGATACCTCAGAGACTGAAAACCAATTAAGTGAGCTGTTACCGCAGATGAAGCAAATTGTGAAAGGTATTTTTTAAAGTGTGTGTTAGAAATATAGTTAAAGTTCCTAAAAGATCTATGCTAGTGCTGGTATAAATGTTTTGCAGCCTCTGTCTGCGTAGCCACAGCAAGCAAGAAAAATTAATACCAGTAATATACGATTCATCGGTATTGATGTTTAATGATTCTAGTCAAAATCGTCAAACATAAAAAAGGTCACCATAGAGGTGACCTTTTTCTATTTAGCAAATAAGTTAATCTTATGTTGAAACGTGCTTATTTTTTAGACGTGTCTTTTTTCGGGGCATTTGCACCGATAAACCAAGCATCTTTATCAACAGTACGACTCACTTCAGTCAATAAGTCAGCGGTATCTTCATCACCAGCATCGCCAGCGGCATCAATCCCTTCACGCAAAGACGCAGCAATGGTCTTATAGCGATTGGTCAGCTCACGAACATGCTGGTCAACGTCAGTGATATCAGTCGGGTAAGTCTCTAAGATAGAGTCCTCAACGACACGTTTAGAGATACCATTGGCTTTGCCGCCAAGGATAACAATGCGCTCAGCGACTGTATCATAAGCTTCTGTTAAGCGTCCATAAGTGTCATCCAATAACTGATGTACACCAATGAAACCAGTACCTTGAAGATTCCAATGACATTGCTTGCTATCCATACTCAAATCAATGAGATTTGCTAGGTTAGCATTCAACAAATCGATCATTTTTTTTGCAGTTGCGTCATCTATTCCACTTGCGTAACGTTCTCTCATATTCTGCTCCATTATTCTATTTTAATAAATCTAAGTTTCTAATTATCAACAGCTCTTTAAATTTTTTATTTATTAAGGTGTTGCTGACTGCTTATAAATTCATTATCGATAATAACAGCTTAAATAACAGATGGAACCCCAACATTTAGGCTTTATACAAGGGTCGTGTAATGAGTTTGTTAATCATGAAAACCTTTGTAAATTTAACCGCTAAAATAGACGCTTTGATAACAATCCGTGCACACGCCAGCATATTCAATCGTATTAAAATTTGATTTAATTGACGTTAAGTTAAGAATAGTCATACGCATTTTAAGCCTTATAAATATTTAGTCCTTTGGTCTAATGCCTTTCTCTGCGAATTTATCAAACAGCTGTTGCTGAGTTAAGTTGACTGTGTCATTGGCAAATTCATAATAATCGGGTTTTCTATCAATGAAAATCTGGCTCTCAAAAGTAAGGTTTGGATTCTCTTGAAACAGTCCTAGTGACAGGACATAAGTCTCAGAGCTAAGCTGATGATAATAGAGATTGGTGCCGCATTTATGGCAAAACGCACGCTCCGCCCATGCTGAAGAGGGGTAAATAGTCATTGACTCCTCACCTTTAATATCAGGTTTTAAGTGGCTATGTATCGCCATTAATGGTCCGCTGCCCCAACGACGACACATCGTACAATGGCACGCCTCAAAGGTATTGATATCTTCTAATTCTATGGTGACGTTACCGCACAGACAGTGACCTTTCATAACTCGTTCCTTGATTAATGGTCATTGAACTATACCTGAGTTTCTATGCTTTTTATTGAGTGTTTGTGCATCCATGTGTAGGTGTCTAGGCCAATAAATGACCTTTAAAAATAAAGGTTTAACCCCATATTGTTATAAACCTAACCTCTTATAACCTTTTATAAATACCAGGAAGACAACCATTATGCGAATGCCTGAACCGCGCTCGTCGCGTCAGTTAAATCAATTGGCCACTCAGCTGCAAGGCGAAGCTGAAATTAGTGGTGTCAATGCGTCTGGTACGCAAATATCAAGTCGCGCCTTTGAGATGGTCACCGAATTTGAGCCAGCAGGTGATCAGCCGCAAGCGATAAAGAAACTGGTTAATGGGATTAATGCTGGCATGGATGAGCAGCTATTACTGGGTGTGACGGGTTCTGGTAAGACCTATACCATGGCAAAGGTCATCTCTGAGACTCAACGTCCAACTATTATCATGGCGCACAACAAGACCCTTGCCGCTCAGCTGTATGGTGAATTTAAGTCTTTTTTTCCTAATAACGCGGTGGAGTACTTCGTCAGTTATTATGACTACTATCAGCCTGAAGCCTATGTCGCAGCTAGCGATACCTTTATCGAAAAAGACAGCGCCATTAATGATCATATTGACCAGATGCGTCTGTCAGCGACGCGAGCACTCTTAGAGCGCCGTGATGCGATTATTGTCGCCTCAGTATCCTGTATCTATGGTTTGGGCGATCCAGAAAGTTATCTTAAAATGCTGCTGCATGTCGTCGTCGGTGACAAAATAGACCGTACTGCAACGATTAAGCGGTTGGTTGAGATGCAATATGAACGTAATGAGCTGGACTTTGGGCGTGGTACCTATCGTTTGCGCGGTGAGCTATTAGATATTTATCCTGCTGAGTCTGAGCAGCTAGCGGTGCGTGTGCACTTGTTTGATAATGAAGTGGAGAAAATTACTTGGTTTGATCCTTTAACAGGGAAGACCGTGCGTACCGTGCCACGTATTACTATTTATCCAAAATCACATTACGTGACGCCGCGCAATAAATTGGAGGCTGCTAGTCATACCATCCGCGCTGAGCTTGAGCCGCGTTTAGAGTATTTCCGCGAAAACAATAAACTGATTGAAGCACAGCGTCTTAAAGAGCGTACCCAGTATGATCTTGAGATGATTCAACAGCTCGGCTACTGTAACGGTATCGAAAACTACTCACAGCATCTCTCTGGTCGTCCGTCAGGGGAAGCACCACCGACGCTGTTTGATTATATTCCAGAAGATGCGTTGTTATTTCTTGATGAGTCGCACGTGACTGTGTCGCAGATTGGTGCAATGTATAAAGGTGATAGATCACGTAAAGAGAATCTCGTCAATTATGGCTTTCGACTACCAAGTGCCATGAACAACCGCCCTATGAAGTTTGAAGAGTGGGAGCGTATCAAGCCTAAGACTATTTATGTGAGCGCCACGCCTGCACTATACGAGCTTGAGCACAGCGAGCAAGTGGTTGAGCAAGTCGTCCGTCCGACCGGTTTGATTGACCCTGAGATTGAGATTCGTCCGGTATTGACGCAAGTCGATGATGTGCTGTCTGAGATTACCAAGCGCCGAGAAAAAGACGAGCGCGTGTTAATCACAACCTTGACCAAGCGTATGTCAGAGGATTTGACCAGCTATCTCAAAGAATACGATGTCAAAGTCGCTTATTTACACTCGGATATCGACACCCTTGAGCGTATGCAGATCATTCATGAACTGCGTACGGGCGTGCATGATGTGCTGGTCGGTATTAACTTGCTACGTGAAGGGCTTGATATGCCTGAGGTGTCATTGGTCGCGATATTCGATGCGGACAAAGAGGGCTTTTTGCGCTCTGAACGTGCTCTGATTCAGACCATTGGTCGGGCGGCGCGTCATATTAATGGTAAAGCCATTCTCTATGCCGACCGTATTACTAACAGTATGCAAAAAGCGATTGATGAGACCGATCGTCGCCGCGAAAAACAAGTGGCATTTAACCTTGAACATAACATCACACCAACAGGCGCACGCCGTAGTATCACGGATAAAATCGATACAGGTGATGACCATGATGCCAACGATAATCAGATGATTCCAATTAAGAGCAATCTGCCTGATGTTGATATTAGTATCTTACGTAGTCCTGATTTATTGGCTAAAGAAATCAATCGTCTTGAGAAACTTATGAAGCAGATGTCACGTGATTTGAAGTTTGAAGATGCAGCAAAAACGCGTGATAAGGTGCTCGAATTAAAGGCGCATTTACTGTAAAGAGTAAAGCTACTAATTTCAAAATAGTAATAAAAAGGTGAGTTGCCAACGGTGCAGCTCACCTTTTTTATGGTCTTCTTATGAGCAAAATAATCTCGCTTTTGCCTGAGGTTATTAATAACCAATAATTGGTAATGACAAAACTTGTGTTTATACTAAATGCCAATTAATATGATATCAATGAGCAATATGAACTTATAACAACGGACGTTGAGGCACATAATCCATCATGCAAAATAATAAATGCTTAGAATTAAATGCGAATGAAAACTCACTAGGCATGTCAGCTTCTGCCAAACAAGCCATTACAGACTCTTTAGGTGCAGGCTTCCGTTATCCAGATAATCCACGTGCGGCACTCATTAGCAAAATTGCCACCATCCATGGCGTGGCAGAAAACCAAATCTCATTAGGCAATGGCTCGACTGAAAATATTCGAGCTACCTTACAAATGCTGCAATATAAAGCTCTAAAAGAGGGCAGGCAGTTTCAAATGGTGATTCCTGTTCCCACTTTTGATTGTGCAGAGATGTATGCGAATGCCATTGGCGTGCCTGTAGTCAAGATACCGTTAACCGCTGAAAACTATGATTATAATTTTGATGAACTACAAAAAGCAGCTGACGATTTTGATGGCATCAGCCTACTTTATATTTGCAATCCAAACAACCCAACTGGAATCATCACATCAACTTCAAGGCTTAAAGCTTGGATAAGTAAGGCGCCAGACAACCATTACTTTTTATTAGATCAAGCGTACTTGGAGTACGTGTCAGACCCAAGTTTTGAGAGTGGGATTGAATGGGTAAAACAAGGGTTATCAGACAAGCTTATTGTCATTCATACTTTTTCAAAGTTATGTGCCTTAGCTGGTATGCGAGTGGGCTACGCGATTTCTAACCCGCAAGCTATTGAGACTGTCGAGGCGTTTATGTCTATGGATAACACCAACTTGTCAGGTGCGGTTGCTGCTATTGCGACGTTAAATGATGCAGAGTTTTTAGCGCTAAGTTTGCGCAATACCAATCAGTCGCGTCAGATGATTGAAACAGTCTTAGACGATCTGGGACTGCGTTATTTACCCTCACAGACCAACTTTATTTTTCATGAAATAAAAGGTGATTTAAAAACATATATCGACAGAATGCGAGACCATGGCATCAAGGTTGGTCGCGAGTTCCCACCTGTTACAGGCTTCAACCGCTTAACACTTGGTACGCCTGATGAAATGGCAGCATTTATCAAAGTACTAAAGTTATTTCGTGAAAAGGACTGGGTATAAGTGAGATAAATCATATGTCTTAACCAACCTCAAACGCAGTTTTACATATCCCACCTTAAACAACACCACTTTATCTTATAAGATTGGTCAGTTAAGCACACTCTTTTAGATTACTAGCTTTCAAGTTGCTAGATAAATTTAAGTCGCTGGATAAACGCTGAGCGATAGCTAAAGTTAGGTGTGCTAACGTAAATTATAATTATAAGGTTAAAGATATATTCATGTTTGATATCAAATCATTTTTTAAACGAGAAGTAGAAAAAAAGCTCATCAACTTAGACGATTATATTTTTATGCCTGAGCGTGTAGAGATGGCGCTAGAAGGTGGATTATTAAATTGTGTACTCAATAGTGATGGTCGAGTGGATGTTTTTTATACCAAGGACGGCGTGACAGAAGTAAGTTCTGCATCACGTAAGCATCCATTTACTGCGTTTGAGACCGAGCTATATCATGGGGTTTATGATGATATTATTCATGATTTGACTAAAGAAGTGAGTAAGATACTTGAGCGTCGGTCAAAATATTTTCGCCAGAACAAGACATTGCATCCTACAGCGTCTCTAATGTCTCAGCCACATTACAACAAGTAAGCTATAAGGTGATTTGAACTATTGTAGGTTTAGAAGAAGTAAAAGCAATTGGTAAGAAAAAGGGTGCGTTATATTTAAATGACGCGCCCTTTTTCTTACTTCATTTTTTAGTGTCAGCTTGAAACAGCCATTACTGATGCTTAGTTTTTCGTAGCAATAGCTTTATCTTTGGCAGATAGCGCAGATGATTTAGTAATAGGAATAGATTGTGCGCCTTCAACTAAATGATTGGTCTTGGTTTGTGTGACCAAGCCTTTGGTAAAGAGAGTACTGTCGTCGCGTGTTTTTAAAGTATTGGTAAAATAGCATTCACACTGAAAAGCTTGTTCATTGATATCAACAGGGCGTTCTGCGGTTAATGATGGATCGCGATCTATTGTTGATAATCTATACGAATAGGCTGGGTTAAGCAATCGCCAACCCAGCCTAATTATTTATAATGACTGATATTATTAATAAACTATTTATTTAACGATACTGGAATAACAGCTCTGCAATGATTTTGCAACGACTCTAGCCACTAATTGCACACGATATTGTGGGTCTATGGCTGCATTACCCAATTCAACGATGCTGACTTGTTGCGGTGCTTGCTCACTAACGCAACCACAAACTCTGCCTTTTACCGCTTCTTCTTGTGCTTCAGTCATAGCGACACTGGCAATACGCCACGCGTTTTGCTGTTCGATCTGACTGCGACATTGATTGTCGATAGCTGCTTTAAAAACGCTCATACCGATCTCGTTTGCAGTACCCATTGCTGTTCCTGCATTGGTATTGACGCCCGTTGAAGCACAGCCCGCTAGTGCAAATGTTGCTAGTAATGCTGTTGATGCGAATAATTTTTTCATCAAATTTCCTTTCAGGTTGATCAGTATTATGAGGGGATATTCTTAAAGTTTTATATCGTGCTGAGCAGATGTATCAAAACCTATAAACTGCTTTTTACTGTCTATACCTTGTGATATTTGCATGATATACATCGGCACAAATAAAAAGTCATCTTACTAGAACTCAATATTGATGACAAAGGAAATATAAACGTGCCATCAAAATATCTATTAACAATTGTTTTTTATACCAAATTGTGTCGTAGACAGAACGATGATAAATATTCTAGGAGTAGTTCATCTTTATGGACTTAAAGGTTTACAAGGCGGTTAAAGTTTGTTTAAATAACTTACAATATGAAACTTAGTATCGCTTAGCGAAACAAGAAAGCGGTATTTAATGAATAATAGCGCTTAACTTTCAATAAATCTCGATTTATAGTTAGGATAAGAGTTAGTGAGAAAAACAATATAGCAATATAAAGTCTCTCATGTTTTAATTAGATAGACTGTTTTTTTATGGCGCTCTCATGACAACAGAGTGAGTAAAAAGCCATTCAAAGTAGCACGTTGCTAGTGTGACGGATATGGATAGTACCATCATATCTGAGTCATACTTTTTTAAGTCCATTTGCTTTATTTTATCAAGGAAGAAAATAATGAAGTCCATTTATAAACTGCCTTTACTTGCGGCAATGATTGCAGCCAGTATGACAATGGTTGCCTGTTCAGACAAAGCGGCTACTGATAGCGCAGCTACTGACGGTGCTACTGCTGATACCACCACAGATACTGCTGCCACAGCAAATGACAAGCTTGAAACCAAATTTGTCACCATTGCTACAGGAGGCGCCTCCGGTCCTTACAATATTATTGGAACGTCTTTAGCAGAGATTTATGCCAAGACTTTTGGCGTTAATGCTAAGACCCAAACGACAGGGGCGTCAGTAGAAAACGTCAATCTGTTGACGCAAGGTAAAGTAGATATGGTGCTGGCGCTCAGTGATGTCGTCACTGATGCGGTCGAAGGTAAAAATGACTTTAAGGCACCTATCGCCAATATTCAGCAAATTGCTGTTCTGTATCCCAACGTCATTCAGCTAGTTGCTTCAGAGAAATCTGGCATCAAAAACATTGAAGATTTAAAAGGCAAACGTATTGCGGTTGGTGATCAAGGCTCTGGTACTGAAGTCAATGCTCGAACCTTGTTAGAAGGTTTTGGTATTACCTATGATGATGTCAAGGTAGATTATTTAGGCTTTGCAGATGCTGCAGATGCGATGAAAGCTGGCAAAATTGAAGCGGCATTTTTTAGCAGTGGCTTACCAAACTCTTCGCTTTTAGAGCTAGAGCAGGGCATTAAGTTGCAGTTGGTCACCATCAATCAAGATAAGCTCAAAAAAATTATTGAGACTAAGCCTTACTTTAAGACTTTTGAGATTCCTGCCGGGACCTATGGTAATGCTGCTGCTATTCCAACCACAGCCGTTATGAATGCTTTATTGGTACGCTCTGATATCTCTGAAGAAGATGGCTATAAGCTAACTAAAGCATTGTTTGAAAACTTGGATGGGCTAAAGAATGCTCACCAAGCGGCGAGCGATATCAGTTTAGAGACGGCTCAAGTCGGTATGGTTGCTCCTATTCATCCTGGTGCCAAAAAATACTATGATGAGAAAGCAGCTAAATAAACAAGTATGGTGGTTTGCTGGCGTAGCATCTATTGCTGCGCTGGTTTTATTTATAATATGGGCGATTTTCAGCCGCCAAACTGTCATTGAAGTACGGGTAGCGAGCGTTACTGGTAACAATAACAATAGTGCCAGCCTAGTCTGCTATTTTGTTGAGCCCAATTTTCAATTGCGCTGGATTCACTCGGTAGAAAAGCAGTGGTGGGAGGAGCAGTATCTTCGTGAAGAAGAGGGCTTACTATTAACCACTACCTACTTTCAAGCGTTTGGTGCTGGTACGCCGTCTACTGAAAATGTCGCTCCTATACAAAAAGAGGGCTATGTCGGGTATCAAATCAACCAAAGGTTTCCCCATCTCAACTGGGTTGTCTCAAGACTGACAAAAGGTGAGATTGATTATGCCGGTCAGCGCATCCTTATTCATCAACTGGTACCAGATTATTCAGAAGTAACTATCATGCCCAAAGCATATAGTCCAATCGATAGATTCAATAAGGATTTTTGTCATGAACTCCCAAGTGATGGATCACAGTAGCGATAAGCCTCATGTCAGCGATGATGCTAAGTTGGCAAATCAGCCAAATGCGCCTGAAGATACTGAGAATTACGATGACGTTGATCCTAGTGTCACACAGGCAATATTAGAAAAATACGATCGAGAATCTATTACGCGTCATATCACCCAAGGTCCAGTGAAGTATATTATCGCTGCGATCTGTATTTTCTACTCCATTTTTCATTTATACATTACCTTTAATCCAATGCCATCGTTACTACAGCGCTCTGTGCATGTGGGCGTTGGCTTCGCTTTGATTTTTTTGATTTTCCCTGCCAGTAAAAAAAGCAGCCGTAAGAAAGTGGCATGGTATGACTGGATTTGGTTTATCTTTTCCTTATCTGGGATGACGTATCTTATTTATGAGTATCAAGATATTGTCACCAGTCGCGGCGGTATGGCAAATTCGGTCGATGTGATCTTTTCTATTATTACGGTTATCTGCGTCCTTGAAGGCAGTCGGCGTATTACTGGCTGGATCTTGCCCATATTAGCCTCTATATTTTTGCTATATCCCTTTATCAGTCATTTGGACTTTATGCCGGATAGGCTGCTGACCAGACCTTATGATTTGGGCGATATTTTTGGTCAATTATTCTTAAAGACCGAAGGCTTATATTCGGTTGCAATCGGCGCATCAGTCACTTTTATCTTCTTATTCATTCTATTTGGGGCATTTTTAGCGCGTTCTGGAATGGGTCAGCTGTTTAATGATTTGGCATTGGCGCTAGCAGGCGATAAAAAAGGTGGACCTGCTAAAGTCGCTGTCATATCAAGCGGCTTTATGGGCAGTATCAATGGTTCAGCCTTATCGAATGTAGTCAGTACGGGCGCGTTTACCATCCCATTGATGAAAAAGGTTGGTTATCATAAAGACTTTGCAGGAGCTGTAGAGGCGAGTGCGTCGGTCGGTGGTCAAATATTGCCACCTATTATGGGTGCCAGTGCTTTTATTATGGCGGAGACGACAGGTCTACCGTATAGCACTATTGCTTTGGCTGCGTTATTACCTGCCATTCTCTATTATCTAGGTGTGATCGCACAGGTGCATTTTCGTGCCGGTCGCCGAGACTTAAAAGGCATGGCAAAAGAGAGTCTGCCGCAGGTAAAAGAGGTATTAAAAGCACGCGGTCATATGTTGTTGCCGATTGTATTTCTGATTTATTTACTAATACAAAATGTTCCTGTAGGTTATGCTGCGGCTTATACCATTGGCTTTACTGTTGTCATCAGTATGCTGCGCAAAGAAACTCGCATGGGCTTTAAAGATATTTTAGGCGCTCTAGAAGATGGTGCACGCCAGTCATTAGCAGTGATGGCAGCTTGTGCGGTTGTAGGTATCATCATTGGGGTCGTTAGTTTGACCAGCTTTGGTACAGTAATGACCTCTTCAATTGTTACTTTGGGTGCAGGGTCTTTATTGCTTACTTTGATTTTGACCATGCTAGCGTCTATGGTCTTGGGTATGGGATTGCCTTCTATCCCTGCTTATATCATTACCGCAACCATGGCAGCGCCTGCTTTAGCAGGATTTGATATTCCTATTTTATCGGCGCACATGTTTGTTTTCTATTTTGGTGTGTTTGCTAACATTACCCCGCCCGTCTGTCTGGCAGCTTTTGCTGGTGCTGGTATCTCTGGCGGTGATCCGATGAAAACAGGGTATTTGTCATTAAAGTTAGCGTTAGCAGGTTTTATCGTACCGTTTATGTTTATTTATAATCCTGCGATGTTGATGATTGACCCAACAGATCTTGCTGTCACGGCGAAAGAATTTCCATTGCCGCCGGTCATCGATATTATTATTGCTGTTGTGACATCGGTCATTGGTGTGATTGGACTTAGCGCCGCGTTAGAGGGTTATTTTAAAAGTGATATGAATCTCGCTACGCGCTTAATATTAGCATTAGGCGCATTGCTGCTGATTTATCCTGGACTGATCACAGGTGCAATAGGTGGCGTAATAGTACTAGGCATTGCGGCATTCAATATAAAAGGTAGTAAGGCGCCAACCGCTTTAAGTGTTTAACATTGAAGCACTGCTACTTTAAGTGAGACAGAAAAGTTATAAGCATAGAAAAGGGCGAATAGCAGCTATCTGCTATTCGCCCTTTTTATATTTTAAGACCCGTCATTTTACGTTGATATAGTGACGACTCTCACTTAACAGCCAAGTTTCCCTTCTGCTGCTAATGCTTTTTTGCTACGGATAGGTGCAGGGCAATCTTCACCATAGTACTGACGATCAGCAAAATAGCTTGAGCGCACCATAGGACCTGCCCAAATATTAAAGAAGCCAATCTTTTTGCCATAGTCCATATAACGCTGGAACTCATCTGGATGCACATAGCGATCGACTGGCGCATGGTCTTTACTGGGTTGTAAATACTGACCAACGGTAATCATATCGACGTTATGCGCCTTTAGATCATCAAGTAGCTTATAGATTTCTTCCTCTGTTTCACCAAGTCCCACCATAAAGCCGCATTTGGTGGCGATATCAGGGCGACGTTCTTTATAAATCTTTAGCAAGTCTAATGAATGCTGATAATCTGAACCTGGACGGAAAGCTTTATATAAACGAGGCACGGTTTCGATATTGTGGTTAAAGACATCAGGCGCCGTTTCAGTCAATAAGTCCAATGCAATATCCATACGACCACGGAAATCTGGTACCAAAATCTCGATCAAGCAATTTGGGCTCAGCGCACGCGATTCATTCAATACTTCAACGAAATGCATCGCGCCGCCATCTTTCAAATCATCACGGTCAACCGAGGTAATGACGGCATATTTAAGACCTAAACCTTGGATGGTCTCGGCAGTATGACGCGGCTCATCTTTATCAAGCTCATTTGGACGACCATGTCCGACATCACAGAACGGGCATCGACGTGTACAGATATCACCCATAATCATAAAGGTGGCAGTACCATCGGCAAAGCACTGTGGCAGATTCGGGCAGGCAGCTTCTTCACAAACGGTATAGAGTTTCTGTTCACGTAAGGTGGATTTGATACGTGCGACTTCCGCAGGTGAAGACAGTTTTACCCGAATCCAATCTGGCTTTTTCTTGGCCTCGACGGTCGGGATAATTTTAATTGGGATACGAGCAACTTTATCGTAGCCACGGAGTTTTTCGCCTTGGATGGCTTTTTTGGGTTTTGCGCGGGCAGCAGGCGTGTGCGTTTGTACGGCGTTTGTCATAATCGAATGTTCTCTTAACCCTTGTTAGAACAAGGGTTTATGGAATTATTAGAATGCTTTATGAATAGAGTTATTATAGCAGATATTTGGTCAAGGTTTTTTAGGCAATCGTATGAAATTCAGTTTATCAAGGCTACTATAAATAAGCGATTTAGCATAGTTTCATTTATTGATATCAATGTTCATGTCATTTAGTACGTCTATGGCAGCGCGAAACGCTTCTTGAGTGGCAGGTGCGCCGCAATAAGGCAGGCTGTGCATCAAGACTTCTCGAATCTCAGCGACAGTGGCGCCATTATTGATGGCACCTCGGATATGTCCCTTTAGCTCATTTGGGCTTTTTTGTGCAATCAAAAAACCAATCGTGATAAGCGAGCGATATTTGCGCGGTAGTACCGAGTCATCTTGCCATGTACTGCCCCAAGCGTGCTCGATAATCCAATCTTGTAATGGCTGAGTAAATGGCGTTGCTGAGTCAAGTGAGCGTTTGACATGTGCTGCCCCCATCACCTCGGTACGAACTTTTAGACCGTTTTCATAATTGGCGTTTTGACTGGTGCCTTGATTGGCATTGTGACTCATACTGTGAGTAGTATTGCGATCTTCATTTTCTTTATTAGCCATTGTCATCCTTGATTTTATGATTAAATCCTTTGCATTTAATCGGTATATTCTTATCAAACATTATAACAGTTGAGTAGGTTTTATTTAACCGTTAATCGAGATATAGTTGATTCCATTTAACAATAACAACGTATAACAATAACAAGATACTAAGACAGTAGCGTTATATCTTTTTAAGTGAATATATAGTCGTAACCGCAATTTACTACCAATATATTGTGAATGTTAAAAAACACAATAAGTCCTCAGTATGAAAAATTTAGAATTTATGATATAGGCACCATTAGTCATATTATTTATGGCACTATTTATATAATAAATGTTCAATATGCCCCCTTTATGACCGCTTTATGAGCCTTTTAAAGGCTGAGCCATTAACATTTAGGGCGTTTTAAGCTATGATTGCACGGATAATTATTCCATCTAGTACATAGACGCAGGCGGTCATGCTGACTACCCACGTAATGTGCTAATACTCCCAACTGACGAGGACGACTATTGTGTTAGAAGCTTATCGTAAACATGTCGAAGAACGTGCTGAGCTAGGAACGGTTCCGCTACCACTGAACGAAAAACAAGTAGCAGAGTTGGTTGAACTACTAAAGAATCCACCAGCGGGCGAAGATGCGTTCTTGATGGACTTGCTCGAAAATCGTATTCCTGCCGGTGTTGACCAAGCTGCTTACGTTAAAGCGGCATTTTTGGCAGCGATCCTTAAGGGTGAAGCGACCTCTTCACTAGTAAGTAAGAAAAAAGCGGTTCAAATCTTGGGTACGATGCAAGGTGGTTACAACGTTCAACCGCTAGTTGCTGCTCTTGATGATGCGGAAGTCGCGCAAGAAGCTGCTGATGCGTTGAAAAAAACCTTGCTAGTATTTGACGCGTTCAATGATGTGACCGAAAAAGCAGAAGCGGGCAATACTATTGCTAAAGAAGTCGTTCAATCTTGGGCTGACGCTGAGTGGTTCTTGAGCCGTGATGCTGTACCAGCAAAGACGACTTACACGACGTTTAAAGTGACTGGCGAAACCAATACCGATGATTTGTCTCCTGCGCAAGATGCGTGGAGCCGTCCTGATATCCCATTACATTCATTAGCCATGCATAAAAACTCTCGCGACGGCATTACTGCTGACGAAGAGGGCGTTATCGGTCCGATGAAACAGATCGAAGCGTTAAAAGAAAAAGGTCATCCATTAGCCTATGTTGGCGACGTAGTAGGTACTGGTTCTAGCCGTAAATCTGCAACCAACTCAGTACTGTGGTTGATGGGTGATGATATCCCGAACGTACCAAACAAACGTGGTGGCGGTCTAGTATTGGGTAACAATATTGCTCCTATCTTCTTTAACACTATGGAAGATTCTGGCGCATTACCAATCGAAAAAGTAGCCGTTGATAACCTAAACATGGGTGATGTCTTTGACATCTATCCGTATGATGGCAAAATCACTAAGCATGATTCTGATGAAGTACTGTCAACCTTTAAGCTAAATTCGCCAACTTTGCTTGATGAAGTTCGTGCGGGTGGTCGTATTCCGTTAATCGTTGGTCGTGGTCTGACCAATCGTGCTCGTGAATATATGGGTCTTGGTCATTCAGACGTATTTGCTAAGCCAGAAGAGCCAGTTGATACCGGCAAAGGCTTTACACTAGCGCAAAAAATGGTTGGTAAAGCTTGTGGCCTGCCAGGTGTTCGTCCTGGTATGTACTGTGAACCAAAAATCACTACGGTTGGTAGTCAAGATACCACTGGTCCGATGACTCGTGATGAGTTAAAAGACTTAGCCTGCCTAGGTTTCCAAGCAGATTTGGTGATGCAGTCATTCTGTCATACGGCTGCTTATCCAAAGCCAGTTGACATCGAAACTCAGCATACCCTACCTGACTTTATCATGAACCGTGGCGGCGTGAGCTTACGTCCAGGTGATGGTATTATTCACTCGTGGTTGAACCGTATGCTACTTCCGGATACCGTTGGTACTGGTGGTGACTCGCATACGCGTTTCCCAATCGGTATCTCATTCCCAGCGGGTTCTGGTCTAGTCGCCTTTGCTGCTGCGACTGGTGTTATGCCACTTGATATGCCTGAATCGGTCCGTGTCCGTTTCATCGGTGAGCGTCAAGCCGGTATCACCTTACGTGATTTAGTCCATGCAATCCCATACCAAGCGATTAAAGAAGGTCTGTTAACCGTTGATAAGAAAGGTAAAATCAACGAGTTTAACGGTCGTATTCTTGAAATCGAAGGTTTAGAAGATTTAACCGCTGAACAAGCGTTTGAATTGTCTGATGCTTCAGCTGAGCGTAGTGCTGCTGGTTGTACGATTACTTTATCTGAAAAGTCAGTTGCCGAGTATCTGACTTCGAACATCACATTATTAAAATGGATGATCTCAGAAGGTTACGGCGATGCACGTACGATTAGCCGTCGTATCGAAGGTATGCAAGAGTGGTTGGCTAATCCAAGCTTGATGCGTGCTGATGAAGATGCAGAATATACCATCGATATGGTTATCGATATGTCTGAAATCAAAGAGCCGATTCTTTGCTGCCCGAACGATCCAGATGATGCAAAAACATTGGCTGATGTCGCTGGTGACACCATTGATGAAGTATTCATTGGTTCATGTATGACTAACATCGGTCATTTCCGCGCTGCCGGTAAGTTGCTAAAAGATGTCCCAGCAGGTAGCTTGCAAACACGTCTATGGATTGCGCCGCCAACCAAAATGGATGCGCGTCAGTTGATGGAAGAAGGTTACTATAATATCTATGCACAAGCCGGCGCTCGTACAGAGATGCCAGGTTGTTCATTATGTATGGGTAACCAAGCACGTATTGCACCGAATTCTACAGCCGTTTCGACTTCTACCCGTAACTTCCCGAACCGTTTAGGTCAAGGTGCTAATGTATATCTAGCATCAGCTGAATTGGCTTCTGTTGCTGCGGTACTTGGTAAATTACCAACCAACGAAGAGTATCAGCAGTACGCTGGCATGCTTGATAGTATGGGCGAAGAGGTGTATCAATACATGAACTTCGACCGTATGGAAGACTATACTGAAGAAGCTGATAAGATCAACGTTGCTCAGTTGAGCTAATTTTGGTCAAATCTTAAATGCTTTGAAGTATTCAAAAACCCCGTATCGTCATGATGCGGGGTTTTTTGCTGTGAGCAATGGCTGGTTTCTATTATTATCTTATGTATAATATGGGAGCAGGCGGAAACCGTGGCTCTGTATGTTATTTATCCTTTTCTATCTCGGGACGGACCGATACTTTGATAGGCACTTTTTTGTTTACGCTCAAGTGCTCTGGAGTTTTGGTTGATTACTTTATCCCCACTCAAACGTCGCATCGTCTATGTGACTGTCTTTGAAATCATTGCTATCATTTCATCTACCTTGGTTCTTATGCTGTTGAGTAACAGCAGCGCCGCAGAATCTCTACCAGTTGCCGTGATGGTCTCATTGGCAGCGGTGATTTGGAATTTTATTTACAATACGGCGTTTGAAAACTGGGAACGTCGTAAACAGGTGACGCAGCGCACGTTATTGGTACGTAGTGCCCATGCGATAGGTTTTGAAGGCGG
>Ga0114916_1000972_pt1 | contig 17257 bp, 18 predicted proteins | sample MalvirAntarct_66_FD_83501 | JGI IMG/M metagenome (GOLD analysis project Ga0114916, IMG submission 83501) | Marine viral communities from the Global Malaspina Expedition - Malaspina viral metaG Antarct_66 | ecosystem: Environmental > Aquatic > Marine > Oceanic | place: West Anvers Island... | reverse complement strand
GATGCGCATCGTCGGCGGCACGCCCCTCCGCGGCCGGATCGCGATCGGCGGCGCCAAGAACGCCGCCCTGCCGCTGATGGCGGCCTGTCTGCTGAGCGAGGAGACGCTCGTCCTCGAGAACGTGCCGCGGCTGGCCGACATCGCGACGATGAAACGGCTCCTGGCGCAGCACGGCGTCGAGGTCGACGGGCGCGACGAACAGGGCGCGGGCGGCGAGCAGACCCTGCATCTGAACGCCGCCAGGATCGGCAGCACGACCGCGCCCTACGACCTCGTGCGCAAGATGCGCGCCTCCGTGCTGGTGCTCGGCCCGCTGGTGGCGCGCTTCGGGGAGGCGCGCGTGTCGCTGCCCGGCGGCTGCGCGATCGGCGACCGCCCGGTCGACCTGCATCTCGCCGGCCTCGCCGCCCTGGGTGCCGAGATCGAGCTGACCGAGGGCTATATCGGCGCCAAGGCACCGAGCGGCCTGAAGGGCGCGCGCTTCGTCTTCCCCAAGGTTTCCGTGGGCGCCACCGAGAACCTGCTGATGGCGGCGGCGCTGGCCGAGGGCGAGACGGTCCTGGTCAACGTGGCGCGCGAGCCGGAGATCGGCGACCTCGCCCGCTGCCTGATCGCGATGGGCGCCGAGATCGAGGGTATCGGCACCGAGCGCCTCGTGATCCAGGGCAAGCCGGCGCTGCACGGTGCCCGGCACCGCGTCCTGCCCGACCGCATCGAGATGGGCACGTTCGCCATGGCCGCGGCGATCACCGGCGGCGACGTCGAACTGGTCGGCGGCGACATCGACCTTCTGCCCGCCGTCTTCCCCATCCTGGCCGAGGCCGGCATCGCCGCGGAAAACACCGCGACCGGCGTGCGCGTCTATCGCCCGAACGGCCACATCAGCGGCGTCGACGTGATGACCGAGCCCTTCCCGGGCTTCCCGACCGACCTGCAGGCCCAGATGATGGTGCTGATGTCGGTCGCCGAGGGTGCGGCGATGATCACCGAGACGATCTTCGAGAACCGCTTCATGCACGTCCCCGAGCTTCGCCGCATGGGCGCCAACATCAACGTCCACGGATCCTCGGCGATGGTCCGCGGCGTGCCGGCACTGAAGGGCGCACCCGTGATGGCGACCGACCTGCGCGCCTCGGTGTCGCTGGTGCTCGCCGGGCTGGTGGCGCAGGGCGAGACCATCGTCAATCGCATCTATCATCTCGACCGCGGCTACGAGCGTCTGGAAGAGAAGCTGTCCGCCTGCGGTGCCGTCATCGAACGGATGCCCGATGCCGCCTGACGCCGAAGGCGGATCGCCCGGCCTGAAGCTGCGGGCGCGCGACGAGCAGGACCTTCAGGTCCTCGCCGCCTGCCTGCAGGACGCGCTCGTGCCGCTCGCCGACATGCTGTACGAGCCGTCGCTCGGCCGTTTCGCGATGGTGGTCAACCGCTTCATGTGGGAGACGCCCGCCGCGCCCGGCGAACGCGGAGCCCCCCTCCACGCCCGCGTGCACGGCGTCCTCGCGGTCCACGAGGTGACCGGCGTCCAGGTCCGCGACATCGACAGGACCAACCCGGACGTGCCCCTGTCGCTGCTGACGCTGCGGCTGGAGGATGCGGGCCTGCATCTCGAATTCGCCGGGGGCGGCACGATCCGTATCGCCATCGCCGACATCCATCTCTATCTGGAGGATGTCGGCGAGCCCTGGCCGACGGCCTGGCGGCCCGAGCACCCCGCCGACTGACTTCCTTCCCTCGGACACGGTCCGCGGTCGCCGCCGAACCGATATCGGCGTAGCGGCGGCTGGCAACGGGCACCGGTTCGGTATAGATAGCGCGCCATGTCGAAGCTGAACGAACCGCTGGTCATCGCCCTGCCGAAGGGCCGCATCCTGGACGAGGCCATGCCGCTGGTCCGGCGGACGGGCATCGAGCCCGAAGCGGCCTTCGACGATCCGCGTTCGCGCCAGCTGAAGTTCGCGACGCACGACCCGAACATCTTCATCGTGCGCGTCCGCAGCTTCGACGTCGCGACGTTCGTCGCGTTCGGCGGCGCGCATATCGGCATCGCCGGCTACGACGTGCTGATGGAGTTCGACTTCCAGGAGGTCTACGCACCGCTCGACCTCGGCATCGGCAAGTGCCGCCTGTCGGTCGCCGAGCCGGCCGAACTGGTCGCGCGCGACGACCCGCGCCACTGGAGCCACATCCGCGTCGCGACGAAATACCCGCACGTCACCCGCAACCACTTCGCCGCGCGCGGCGTGCAGGCGGAGTGCATCAAGCTGAACGGCGCCATGGAACTGGCGCCGAGCCTGGGCCTGTGCCGGCGCATCGTCGACCTCGTCTCGACCGGATCGACCCTGCGCGCCAACGGCCTGGTGGAGATCGAGCACATCGCCCACATCACCTCGCGGCTGATCGTGAACCGCACCGCATTGAAGACGCGCCCCGCCGAGATCGGCGGCTGGATCGAACGTTTCCGGGGAGCGACCCTTGCCGCGGCGGCTTGACGCCCGCGAGGCCGGCTTCGACGCGGCCTTCGCGGGCTTCCTCGAGGAGAAGCGCGGCGCCGAGGATGCGGCCGACGTCGAGGCCGTCGCGGCCCGCATCCTGGCCGACGTGCGCCGGCGCGGCGACGCGGCCGTGATCGAGCACACCGCCCGCTTCGACCGGCTGGAACTCTCGCCGGACACGCTGCGCATCCCGGCCGAGGAACTGGCCGCGGCCGAGGCGGCCTGCGATCCCAGTGCCCTGGAAGCGCTGCGGCTGGCGGCGCACCGCATCGCGGCCTTCCACGAGCAGCAGGTGCCGCAGGACTTCGAGTATGTCGACGAACTCGGCATCCGGCTCGGCCTGCGCTGGACGCCGATCGAGGCGGCCGGCCTCTACGTTCCGGGCGGCCTCGCCTCCTACCCCAGCTCCGTCCTGATGAACGCCGTCCCGGCCAAGGTGGCCGGCGTCGAGCGGCTGGTCATGGTCGTGCCGACGCCGGACGGGCAGATCAACCCGCTGGTCCTCGCCGCGGCACGGATGGCCGGCGTCGACGAGGTCTTCCGGATCGGCGGCGCCCAGGCGATCGGCGCGCTCGCCTACGGCACCGACACCATCCGTGCCGTGGACAAGATCGTCGGCCCCGGCAATGCCTGGGTCACGGCCGCCAAGCGGCAGGTCTTCGGCATCGTCGGCATCGACCTGATCGCCGGCCCGTCGGAGATCCTGGTGGTCGCCGACGGCGGCAACGATCCGGCATGGGTCGCGGCCGACCTGCTGTCGCAGGCGGAGCATTCGCCGGACGCGCAGTCGATCCTGATCACCGACGACCCGCAGTTCGCCGATGCGGTGGACCGCGCCGTCGAAGGCTTCCTGCGTACCCTGCCGCGCGAGGCGGTGGCGCGCGAGAGCTGGGAGCGGTTCGGCGCGATCATCCTGATCCCGCACATCGACGACGCGCCGACCTATGTCGATCGCATCGCGCCCGAACATCTGGAACTGGCCGTGCCCGACCCGGACCGGATGGCGCGCTTCATCCGCCATGCCGGCGCGATCTTCCTCGGCCGGCATACGCCGGAGGCGATCGGCGACTATGTCGGCGGTCCGAACCATGTCCTGCCGACATCGCGCAGCGCCCGCTTCTCGTCGGGGCTGGGCGTGCTCGACTTCATGAAGCGCACGACCCTGCTCGGCTGCGACGCCGACGGCCTGCGCGCCCTCGGTCCGGCGGCGGTCAGGCTCGCGCGCGCCGAAGGACTGGACGCGCACGCCCTGTCGGTGTCGGTACGCCTGAACCTGCCCCCGGAGACATGACGGACCGGCCCGAGCGCAATACACCCGAGCGCGCCGCCCCCGAGCGGATCGTCCCGAACCGCATCGCCAAGGTGACGCTGGACGAACGGCTGGTCGTCCGCCGCAGTCCGGAGATCGAGCACGAGCGGGCCGTGGCGATCTACGACCTGGTCGAGGAGAACCGCTTCGCCCTCGCCGACGGTACCCCCGGCCCCTACCATCTGCTGCTCGCGATCGAGGACAACCGGCTGGTGTTCGACGTGCGCGACACCGAGGAGCGCCCGCTGCACCGGATCGGCCTGGCGATGAAGCCGTTCAGCCGGGTGATCAAGGACTATTTCACGATCTGCGAGAGCTATTACGACGCGATCAAGACGGCCAGCCCGTCGCGCATCGAGGCGATCGACATGGGCCGCCGCGGCCTGCACAACGAGGGATCGGACCTGCTGCGCCGCCGGCTCGAGGGCAAGATCGAGATCGACAACGATACGGCGCGCCGGCTCTTCACCCTGCTCTGCGTTCTCCACATACGGGGATGACCGGCGCCGCCTCCCACCGCCGGGCGCCGTCGAGCGTGCTCTTCGCCTGCACGACCAACACCGTCCGCTCGCCGATGGCGGCGGCGATCCTGCGGCACCTGCACGGCCAGCGCATCTATGTGGAGTCGGTCGGCGTGCGCGCCGGCGAATCGGACGCCTTCGCCCAGGCGATCATGGACGAGGTCGGCCTCGACATCTCCCGCCACCGGCCGCGCAGCTTCGACGAGTTGGAGGACACCTCGTTCGACCTCGTCGTCTCGCTCTCGCCGGAGGCGCAGCACCGTGCCGTCGAGCTGACGCGCACCATGGCGATCGACATCGAATACTGGAACACCTTCGATCCGACCGCCATCTGGGGCAGCCGGGAGCAGATGATCGCCGCCTACCGGGAGACCCGCGACGGGCTGATGCGGCGGATCAAGGAACGGTTTCCCCCCGCCGGCAGCCCCGGCAGTTGAGCCGGATGCGGGTGAAAAACGGGGCGCCGATCCCCACATGACTTGACGGTGCCAAGCTTTGGCCGCATTCCGGCCCTTGCGAGCAATGATTTCACAGACGATGCCACGGAGAGCCGATGTCGAAGGAAGAAGCGCTGGAGTTCCAGGGAACGGTTACGGAGCTGCTGCCGAATGCCATGTTCCGGGTCCGCCTGGAGAACGAGCATGAGATTCTCGCCCACACGTCGGGCAAAATGCGCAAGAATCGCATCCGCGTGCTCGCGGGCGATCGCGTCAGCGTCGAGATGACGCCGTACGACCTGACGAAGGGCCGCATCACCTTCCGGTTCAAGTAGCAGCCGCGTCTTGAGCCCAGCAGAGGGGGCGACCGACCGCGCGCGCCTGATCCTGGCTTCCGCCTCGCCCCGCCGCGTCGACCTGCTCGCCCAGGTCGGCATCGTCCCGGACGCGGTCGATCCTGCCGACATCGACGAGACGCCCCTGCCCCGCGAGCTGCCGCGCCAGCACGCGGAACGGCTGGCGGCGGCGAAGGCGTGTGCGGTCGCCGCGCGGCATTCCGGCGCCTTCGTGCTGGCCGCCGACACCGTGGTCGGCGTCGGGCGCCGGATCCTGCCGAAAGCCGAGGACGAGGCCACGGCGCGCAAGTGCCTGGATCTCCTGTACGGCCTGCGTCACCGCGTCTATGGCGGCATCGCCCTCGTCTGTCCCGACGGGACGCTGCGCGAGCGCACCGTCATGACCATGGTCGCCTTCAAGCGCCTGTCCCGTGCCGAGACCGACGCCTACCTCGCCGGCGGCGAATGGCGCGGCAAGGCCGGCGGCTACGCCGTCCAGGGCGCCGCGGCCGCGTTCGTGCCCGGAATTAACGGCTCCTATTCCAACGTTGTCGGGCTCGCCCTCTGCGAGACGGTCGGCCTGCTCCACGGCAACGGCTTTCTCGCGGCGCCGGGATGAGCCGCGGCGGCTTCCACCTGCCGCCGGTCGACACGGTCGTCGTTTCCGTCTCGCCCGGCGAAACCCGCGCCGCCGCCCTGCGCGACGGCAGCCCCTGGGACCTGCTGATCGCGCGCGACCACCGCCCCGATCGCACCGGCAGCATCTATCTGGGCCGTGTCCGGCGCGTCGAACCGGCACTGGCCGCCGCCTTCGTCGACATCGGCGAGGGCGAGGTCTTCCTGCCGCTCCGCGGCGGCGCCGTCCACGAAGGTCAGGCGATCCCCGTCCAGATCGTTCGCGAGGCCGTCGCCGAGAAGGTCGCCGAGGCCTCGCTGAGGCTCACCTTTCCGGGCAGTCGCCTCGTCCTGACACCCGGAAGGCCGGGCGTCGCCGCATCGCGACGCATCGCCGACAAGCCGGAGCGCGCGCGGCTCCAGGCCATCGTCAAGCGCCTTGCCACCCCGGCCGAGGGGGTGATCGTCCGTGCCGCAGCCGCCGGATGCGAGGAAGACGGCCTCGCGACCGAGCTTCGGCATCTGCGCGACTTGCTGACGGTCGTCCAGGGGGCCGCCGGTCGGGCCGCGGCCCCGTGCCGCCTGCATCGCGACCTGCCGCCGCTGCTGCGCTGGCTGCGCGACGAGGTCCCGGCCGGCGTCGAGCGCATCGTCGTGGACGACGGCACCACGCTGTCGGCGCTGCGGGCCGAAGCGGGCCGCCTGGGCCTGCCCGCGCCCGAGCGCCATGCCGAGGCTGCGGCACTGTTCGAGACGCACGGCGTCGAGGCGGAAATCGACAGCGCGGCGCCCGGCGAGGCGGCGCCGCTGCCCTCCGGCGGCCGTATCTGGATGGACCGGACCCGCGCCCTCACCGCCATCGACGTCGATACCGGGGCCGGCACGCATCACGGCCGTCAGGCGGATGCGCTGGCGGCGGCGAACGCCGAGGCAGCGGTGGAAGTGGCCCGGCTGGTCCGCTTCCGCGGCATCTCCGGCCTGATCGTCGCCGACTTCGCCGGTGCGCCCGCAGGGGCTGCGGCCGAGCATCTCCATGCCACATTGTCCGCCGGCTTCGCCGACGACCCGGCCCAGGTCCGCATCCTCCCCGCCTCCCAGCTCGGCCTCGTCGAGATGAGCCGCGAACGGCTGCGCACCGCCCTGCCCGATCTCCTGGGCCCCGAGGCGACCGCCCTGGCCGCCCTGCGCGCCGTCGTCCGCGCAGCGCCGATCAGGCCGGTGCTGACGGTGTCGCCGGCGGTCGCCGCGTTGTTGGACGGTGCACTGGCTCCGGCACGCGGGGATGCGGAGCGAAAGTTGGGCGGGCCGCTCGGCATCCGGTCGACAACGGATATCGCGTCGGGCCGGTTCACGATTTCGAACGGCGAAGTCTGACGGCGTCGCCGCGACTCGGCGAAGGCCCGCTTGATGATTTGCGCAGATTACGTAAATTCCGCACTGGAAAGTGAGGATCCATGCGCGAAGTGACCGCGACGGAGTTTGCTCGCAATTTCGGACAGTATCGCGAGATCGCTCAGCGCGAGCCGGTCGCCGTGACCAGCCACGGTCGCGCCACGGGCTACTTCGTGTCGCCCGTCGAGTATTAGGAACTGCAGCGGTACAAAGACCTCGTGCGCCGGTCGTTTGCGACCAAGGATCTCTCCGCCGAGAGGATCGCCGCGATCGCCAGCGGCCGGATGTCGGCTGAGCACGATCATCTCGACGCTTCGCTGGAGAACGAGTGACCTGACCCGGCATGGCGCTTCCGACCCAGCAGCTCGGCCTCGTCCTGTCCTACGCCTACCTCGGGCATCACGAGTATCAGGCAGGACTGGAGTCGCCATATCCAATAACGCGTCTTGAAATAGCCGACACGCGCGGACAGCATCAATCGACGCTATATACGTGCCTCGAGCATGGGAGGTGCATGTGCGTACGACAATCGCTCTCGATGACGAACTGGTCGCCGAGGCACAAGCGTTTACAGGCCTCAAGGAGAAATCCGCGCTGGTCCGCGAAGCGCTCAAGGCGCTGATCGAGCGTGAAGCTGCACGGCGCCTGATACTCCTCGGCGGCAGCGAGCCGGATCTCGTCGCGCCACCGCGCCGGCGGCCGCCACAGAAGTGATCCTCGTCGATACGTCGGTGTGGGTGGACCACCTGCGTGCGCATGATCAAGACCTCCACAAGTTACTTGAAGGCGGTCTCGTACGGACTCATCCGTTTGTCATCGGCGAGATCGCGCTCGGCAATCTGAGGCCGAGAAACGCCGTCATTTCAGCGCTGCAACGGCTTCCTCGCATCCCCATAGCCACAGACAATGAGGTCTTGTTCTTCGTCGAGCGCCATTCCCTCGCGGGTCTCGGCATCGGCTATGTCGATACCCACCTCCTCGCTTCGACGCTGCTCACTCCTGGAACGTCGTTATGGACCCGAGACAAGCGCTTGGCCCGGGTGGCCGCCAGTCTCCACGTTGGGTTCGAAAAATCTTCGGGCGCATGATGGGCGGAAACATCGCCATCTAATGCGCGTCGGCGACCGCCTGCTTCGGCTTGCGGATCAGGGGCATCAGCAGCAGGGCGCCGAAGAAGACCATCGACATCAGCAGCAGCGCGTCGTTGAAGGTCATCACCGTCGCCTGCTGGTTGACCATGCTGCCGATGGTCTTCAATGCGGCGGCGGTGGCGTCGCCGGCGATGCTGCCGTCGAAGCGGCCGGCGAGGCGGTCGATATAGGCGGTCACCTCCGGCCGGGCGCCGTTGACGCTCTCGACCAGCCGGGCCCAGTGCAGCGCCATGCGGTCCGTGATGATCGTGTTGATCACTGCGATGCCGACCGCGCCGCCGAGGTTGCGCATCAGGTTGTATAGGCCGCTCGCGTTCTTGATCCGCTCGGGCGGCAGCGTGCCGAGCGCCAGCATGTTGATCGGCATGAAGCACAGCATCAGGCTGACACCACGGACGGCCTGCGGCGCGAACAGCTCCCAATAGCCCCATTCAGCGGTCATCGCGGTGCTGAGATAGACGCCGGTGCCGAACAGGCTGAGCCCGAGCGCCAGCATGACCCGCGGATCCATGCGGCGCATCATGACGCCCGCGATCGGTGCCGACATGAACTGGAAGATGCCGGTCACCATCATGACCAGGCCGATCTCCAGGCTGTCGTAGCCGCGCACGCGCGCCAGGAACAGCGGCACGATGTAGACGGCGCCATAGAGGCCGATGCCGAGGATGAAGCTGTACAGGCAGCCGACGCTGAAGTTCCGGTCGGCGAAGGCCCGCAGGTCGACGATCGGGTTCTTCACGCGGAAGGCACGCCACAGGAAGACCGGCCCCGCGACCGCCGCCGTCATCGCCAGCAGGGTGATCGTCCGGTCGTCGAACCAGTCGTCACGCGGCCCCTCCTCCAGCACGAACTCCAGGCTGCCGAGGAAGAGGGCGAGCAGGCCGAGGCCGGCGAAGTCGAAGCCGCGCAGCAGCGACCAGTCCGGCTTGTCGAAGTCCGCGAGGATGAACACGGCGATCGCGACGAAAAAGCCGGGCACCAGGTTGATCAGGAACAGCCAGTGCCACGAGAAGACCTGCGTCAGCCAACCGCCGAGCGTCGGGCCGATCGTCGGCGCCATCGTCGCGACCAGGCCGATCAGGACGGAGGCGCTCGCCCGGCGCTTGCCGGGGAACAGGATGAAGCTGGTGGCGAACACCGTCGGGATCATCGCGCCGCCCAGGAAGCCCTGCAGCGCGCGGAAGAGGATCATCGACGGCACGTTCCAGGCGATGGCGCAGGCGAAGCTCATCGCCGTGAAGCCCACCGCCGAAACGACGAACAGAATGCGGGTGGACAGCAGGCGCGCCAGATAGCCGGACACCGGGATCATCACGACCTCGGCGATCAGGTAGGAGGTCTGGACCCAGCTGATCTCGTCGGCGCTGGCGCCGAGGCCGGCCTGGATCTCGGTCAGCGAGCTGGCGACGATCTGGATGTCCAGGATCGCCATGAACATGCCGAACACCATCGCCAGGAAGCCGGCGAGTTCGCGGGTGGAGACCGGGCGCTCCGTCTCCGCAGCCGCGGTAGACGCTCCGGCCATCAGCGGGCGGCCGCGGCGTAGGCGCTCGGGAACGGCGACAGCGAGGCCGTCCCCGTCGGCGTCATCGCCATGCCCGCGGCGCGGGTGTCGACCGACACGACGACCGAGAGGCCCGGCCGCAGCATGCCGGCCAGGGGGTCGCCGTTCTCGATGCGGATGCGCACGGGCACACGCTGCACGATCTTGGTGAAGTTGCCGGTGGCGTTCTCCGGCGGCAGCAGGCTGAACTGCGACCCGCTCGCCGGGGCGAAGCTCTCGATCCGGCCGCGCAGGGCGTGGTCGGGGAAGGCGTCGACGTCCACCTCGACCGGCTGGCCCGGACGCATGTGGCCGATCTGCGTCTCCTTGAAGTTCGCGACCACATAGACGTCGGACAGCGGCACGACGGACATCAACTGGGTGCCGGCTTTCACATACTGGCCGAGCTGCGCGCCGCGATTGCCGACGACGCCGTCCACCGGCGCGCGGATTACCGTGTTGTCGAGGTCGGTCTGCGCCAGCGCCACGGCGGCGCGCGCCCGCTCGATCTGCGCCTCGGCCTCCTTGCGCTGGGTCTGCAGCACGGCGATCTGGTCGTGCGACGCCGTCGCCGCCGCCAATGCCGACTTCAGCGCAGCGTCCGCCTTCTGGCGGTCCGCGTTCGCTGCCTCGAAGCGCTGGCGCGTGACGTAGCCGCGGTCGATCAGCTTGCCGTAGCGCGCGACGTCGCCCGCGGTGCGGGTGAGTTCGGCGCGGGCGCTGCCGACGCTCGCCTCGGCCTGCGCGATCATCGCCTTCTGCAGCTCGATCTGGCTGTCGATGCGGGCGACCGCGGCCTGCTGCGCCACGACGTTCGCCTGGGCCTCCTCGACCTTCTGGCGGAATTCCGTCGGGTCGATGACCGCCAGGACGGTACCCGCCGGAACCTGCTCGTTCTCGGCGACGGGCAGGTCGTTCAGATAACCCGCGACCTTCGGGCTGATCACCGAGATGTCGCTCTGCACGTAGGCGTCGTCTGTGCTCTCGTGCCAGCGTCCCTCGGTCCACCAATACCAGCCGCCGCCCAATGCCGCGAAGAGAGCGATCATCGCGACAGTTCCGACCATTATCCGCTTGCGCATCACTTCCGTCCCGACCATCTCGAACCCGAACTAAACTGAACGGTTCAGTTCAGATGCCAGACATTGGGCATTGCCCCCCACGGCGTCAACGCCCAAGATTTACAATGGTGGAGGAAACATGCAGACCGTCGCCGACCCCGCTGCGCAGCGCAGCCCAAAGGCCGAACAGGTACTGGACGCTGCCGCGGGCGTGTTTCTGGAACAGGGCTTCGGTGCCGCCAGCATGGATGCCATCGCACAGGCGGCCGGGGTATCCAAGGCGACGGTCTATGCACATTTCGCAGGCAAGGACGCGCTCTTCGCGGCCATCATCGAGCGCGCCTGCGCCCGCCATGCAGCACTGCTGGCCGGCAGTGACGGCGGCGATGCAGACGTCGAATCGGTCCTGCGCTCGGTCGGGAGCGATTTCCTCGGCCTGCTGCTGACGCCGCAAACGCTCGCCATCTTCCGCGTGGTCGTGGCGGAATCAGCGCGCTTCCCGGCGCTCGGCCGGATTTTCTTTGAATCCGGCCCGCGCCGTGTGCTCGGACGCCTCGAAGGTTTCCTGCGCTCCGCCGCCGACCGCGGACAACTCCGCGTCGACGATCCTCACCGTGCCGCCGAACACTTCCTCGGGCTGCTTAAGGGCGAGCTGCATCTGAAGATGGTGCTCGGCATCGCCGAGGAGGTGTCGGCGCAGGCGTTCGACGCGACGGTGGAGGCTGCGGTGTCGACCTTCCTGCGAGCCTACGCACCGCAGCCCTCAACGACGGAAACTCAGTCGGCGAGCCGATAACGGCCCACGTCGACCTCCTCCGCCTGCTCGATCGTCGGCACATCGAGGTCGGCGATCAGCAATGGCTGTCCACGCGCGACCGTGATGTCCGACCATGGAACGGCAACCAGCTTGCCGAACATTCCGAGGAAGCCCGAGAAGCGGACCAGGACGAGGTCGATGTCGCCGCTACCGGGCGACAGCACCACGCCTTCCACGTAGCCTTCGGCGTCCCGACCGCGGCTGACCACGGCCATATCGTCGAGTTCATCGACGGTCAGCGCGGGCGACCGCGGCGCGCCTTCGGCCGTCGGCTGTCCCGCCGGCCGCTCCGGCTGCGCGGGACGCATCACGACCGCGGCGGTGTCCGCGCCGGGGCCGTAGGTATAGACCTTGACCGGGGGCCGTTCCCGCACCGTTCCGGACTGCGCCGGCGGCTTCGGCGGGGCGGCTTGTCCAGCGTCGCGCGCCGGCGTCGCATCCGGCGGCGGCGTACCGGCCGCACCCGTCGAAGCGTCGGCGACATTGCCTTGAATTTCGAGCGCGTCCACCGGCAGGAGGATCGCGTCTATGGTGTGGACGACGCCGTTGTCTGCCGTCAGATCGCCGCGAACCACGCGCGCCTTCTCACCCACCGGAGGAACGGGACCGCTGTAGATGTTCAGGCCATTCAGTTCCCAAGTGACCTGCAGTTCACCGCCACCGGCCGTTTTCAGCGTCTTCGGGATATCGTCGGACGGCAATGCGACACCCCGGATCACGTGCTGCAGGACGATAGGCCGCAGGACGTCACCATCGACTGCCGAAAGCCGCTTCATGGTTTCCGGGGGCATGCGCTCGAAAGCGACGTCGCTGGGCATGAAGACGGTATAGGGCCCGCCGCCACTCAGTTCACCTGTGAGTTGCGCCCGGTCCACGATCTCAATGAATTGGGTGTAGTTCCCGGTTTGCCGCGCGACCTGTATCAGATCGGCCGCAAGTGCCGCACTCGGTGCGACGACGATCAAGGCGATTGCTGTTCGCCACATTATGAACCTCCCGTTGCTGGTTGAGAGACGCAACAGGCTACGCGCCAGTCCGTTCCCCACTATCGACGTCGACTGCCGCGTTGCCCTCCGTCTCCGCCCCAGCTGTGATGCGTGGCATATCGGCAGCCGCGGTTTCGGCGTAGGCTGATCGCGGTTGCGTCACCGGGGGAGCGATCGGCCGTGGCTGTACGTCCGCACTGGCTCTGCATGGTCTTTGCCGCCGCCGCGCTGGCGGCCTGCAGCACGACGGCCGACCGCGGCGCCGCGCTGGGGCTCGCCGAAGCGGGCGTGGCGGCGTCGGTCGCGATGAGCGAGGAGGCCGCCGCCAGCCGCACCGCCTTCCTCGACGACGGACGGCGTGCCGACCTGCTCTTCTACCTCGGACGGGCGGCGGCACCGCCAGCCGCGGTTCCGACCGGCGAGATCGCCCGCACATCACCGGCGCGGGCGGCCAACGAAGAAACGCGGCGCAGGATCGCCCTCGTTCTGCTCCAGCGCGAGCAGGCGATGGACGCGCTGGCGCGGGCCTATGCCGAACTGGGCGCACTCGCCGCCGCCGACCCTGGTGCCGACGTGCGGACGGCCGTCGGCACCTTCACCGAACGCGCGAACGTCTTCATCGCCGCCGTCGGCGCCCTCCCCGGCGTCGGCGCGCTGCCGCTGATCGGGTCCCTCGGCGCGACCGCCGCCGGCGAAGGCCTGGCCCTGGTCGCCGAACGGCGGCAGCGGGAGGAGGTGAAACGCACCAGCGCCGAGATCCGAAGCGCGCTGCTGGCGGTCGCCGCCGCCGTCGAGGCCGAGCGCGACCACGCCGCGGCGATCCGGCAGGGCACCATCGGCACCAAGGCCAGCCTGCGCGCCGCACTGATCGAGGCCGGCCTCGCCGACCACGCGGCGACGGTCGCGACGGTCGCCGACCTCTCCGGCAGTGCGCCGCGCGAGGATGCCGTCGAACGGCTCGAAGGACCGAGGGGCGAACGCCTGCGCGCCGCGCTCGACGGCTACCAGAAGACCGAACAGGCGCGCGACGCGGCCGTCGTCGCCGCGGCCTACGAGACCCTGATCGCCGCCCTGCGCGCCCTGGTCGACGAGCACCGTAAGCTGGAGGCCGACGCGCCGGTCGACGCGACGCTGATCCGCCTCTGGGCCGCCCGCGTCGAGGAGATCGCGGGCCGGCTCCGCGCCGCCGGCCATGCCGGCGGCTGACCCTCACCGCACAAACCCGGGAGGCAGCGCCATGCCGAGCGACACGACGCCTCAGACCGCAGTGCCCCAGTCCGTAGCCGCCCTGTCCGCGGGCCCCACCACGCCGAAGCAGCGCATCGACGCCGTGACGCGCTACTGGCTCGACGTCATGGGCAACTACTACCGCGACATGGCCGCGACGACGACGCCGGCCGAGGCGCGCGCCGTGGAGGACAATTACAACGCCGCCGAACGGCTCTATCTCGACGCCATCGAGTGCGGCCTGAAGGGCACCGACCCGGCGGCCGACGACGCCTGCGCCGCCCTCCACGCCGCGGCCCGCGCCCTCGCCGATGCCCGTGCGCGCGTCGATGGAATCAGCGTGATCCTCGCCAGCCTCACCCTTTGCACCGAGGCCGCCACCAGCCTCGTCAGGTCGGCCGCATGAGCGCGGCCGTCCTGCTGGCGGGCGTCTTCGCCATCTTCATCCCCGCCCTGCTGCTGCCGGGACCGGACTTCATCGCGGTCGTGCGGTCGTCGATGACGCGGGGCAGCCGGGCGGGGCTGCTGACCGCCCTGGGCGTTTCCTGCGGCCTCGCGCTCTACGCGACGCTCAGCCTGCTCGGCCTGTCGGTGCTGCTGGCGCAGTATCAGTGGCTCGCCTGGGCGGTGCGCATCGTCGGCGGCGCCTACCTCGTCTATCTCGGCATCCGGCTCCTCGCCGCCCCCGCCCGGCCCGTGGATCTCGCCGAGGCGGGGACCGCGCCGCCCGGCCGCGCGCTGGCCTTCGGCTTCCTCGTGACCCTCACCAACCCGAAGGCCATCGTGCTCTTCGCCAGCGTCTTCGCCACCGCGACCACCGCGCAGACGCCGGTGTGGCTCATGGCGGTGATGGCCGGTCTGGCGTTCCTGAGTTCCCTGCTCTGGTACGCGGCCGTTGCACTGTTCATGTCCTCGCCGCCCGTCATGCGGCGCTTCCGCAATGCGCGGCACCTGATCGAGCGGGCGGCCGGCCTGTGCTTCGTGCTGATCGGCGGCCGCATCGTCGCCGGCACGCGATCCCTCTGACCGTGAGGCGGTGTGATCAGGCTTCGACGGCGGCGAGCAGTCTGCGGAGCAGTGCCGCGAGAGCCTTCATCTCGTCGGCCGAACACCCCTGCGACAGCAGCGCGGTGTCCGAGGCGAGCACGTCGGCCATCGCCCGCTCCGCGACGGCGCGGCCAGGCTCGGTCAAACGTACCAGACGGCTGCGCCGGTCGGCCGCGTGAAGGGTCCGGGCGACCAGCCCCCGGCCTTCGAGGCCGCGCAGGATCTTCGTCAGCCCGCCGGAGGAAACCAGGATCGCGCCATAGAGGGCAGTCGGCGACAGTTCGTGCGGCGGGTCGGCGCTGCGCAGGGCGGCCAGCACCTCGAATTCGCTGAACGTCAGGTTCTGGCGCGTCAGTGCGCGGCACGCATTGTCCTGGACCAGGTCACCGAGGCGGTAGACGCGGATCATTGCTTCGCTTGTCGGCGTAACCGCCTCCGGCCAGTTGCGCCGCATGCGTGCCAGCAACCCCTCGGCGGTCTGCTTCTCCGGCACCCGGCGCTCCCGTTCGCTCCCGGTCAGAAATCGCTTTCATCGACCATAGCAGCTTCATATCTCTTTCCAGCAAGATATCAGCCGGGCCGGTCGGGGGAGACGGCGGGCCGCAGCTGAGGCCAGGACAGGCCCGGGACAGGCAATGAGACGACCGATCAGGTGGAGCGGGCGCAGCGCGCACGTGAAGCCACTCCCCCGCGCCGTTGCGGGCATCGCCCTGGCGATGCTCTGCGGATGCGCCGCCGTCGGGCCGGACTACCAGCCGCCGACGGTCCGCGGTCCCGCGCAGTGGACCGTCGTATCGGAGAGCCGCGCGGCCGATCCCGCGGTACTTGCGCAATGGTGGCGCGAGTTCGACGACCCCGTCCTGAACGGGCTGGTGGCGGATGCGCTCGACGCCAATCTCGACATCGCGACGGCACGGGCGCAACTCCGCGAGGCACGCGCGCAGCGCCTGCTGGCCGGGGCGCAGCTCGGCCCCTCGGTCGACGCCTCGACCTCCGGCAGCCGCAACAAGTCGAGCCGGCAGGCCGGCCTCGGCACCACCAGCGAACTCTACAGCGCGGGTTTCGACGCCAGTTGGGAAGCCGACCTGTTCGGCGGCCTGCGCCGCGGCGTGGAGGCGGCCGAAGCGGACGTAGGCGCCAGCGTCGAGGAGCTGCGCGACGCGCGGGTCTCGCTCGTCGCCGAGGTGGTGATCAACTATGTCGACCTGCGCACGGCGGAGCGGCGCCTCGCCATCGCCCAGGACAGTCTCGCCTCGCTCGGCGAGATCTACGACCTGGCGCGCTGGCGCCAGCAGGCGGGGCTGGTGTCGGAACTCGACGTCGCCCAGGCGCTGACCGAGTTGGAGAGCACGCGCGCCACGCTCCCGGCGCTGCGCACGGCGGCCGTCGAGCCGCGGAACCGCCTCGCCGTCCTGCTCGATGCAACCCCGGAGGCACTCCGGTCGCGCCTTACATCAACCGGCGCGATCCCCCTGCTGGGCCGCGAGGCCGCCGTGGGCATTCCCGCCGACACGCTGCGCCGGCGACCGGACGTGCGATCGGCCGAACGCAGCCTCGCGGCGCAGACGGCGCGGCTGGGCGAGGCGGAGGCGGCGCGCTATCCGAGCTTCGGCCTGTCCGGGTCGATCGGCCTGGAGGCGCTGACGCTCTCGACCCTCGGCAATGGCGGCAGCGGTCTCTACTCCCTCGTCGCCTCGCTCACCGCGCCCGTGTTCGACTCCGGCCGCATCGCCGCGAACATCGAGACCCAGGATGCGCGGCTGGAGCAGGCGGGCCTCGCCTACCGCGCGGCGATCCTGACCGCGGTCGAGGATGTGGAAAACGCTCTCACCGCCGTCGCCAACACGGCCGAGCGCCGCGAACAGCTCGGCCAGGCGGCAGCGACGGCGCGGGCGACACTGGACCTCGCCGACCAGCGCTATGCCGGTGGACTGGTCGACTTCCTGACCGTGCTCGACAGTCAGCGCACCGTGCAGGACCTGGAAGACCAGCAGGCCGTCAGCACCGGCGAGCTCGCCCAGGCCCAGGCCCAGCTCTACAAGGCGCTCGGCGGCGGCTGGGCTCCCGACATCGACCCGCAGACGCCGAGGACCGGCCCGTGACCGACAGCAACAGAACGGATGCCAGGACCGGGGCCGGTGCCGACGCCGGCCTCGCCGCACTCGTCGCCGAGCACGGCTCGAAACGCGGGCGCCGGCGCTGGATGGTCGCGGCAGTCGTCGTCCTCGCCATCCTCGCCGCCGGCTATTTCCTGTTCGGCCGGAACGGCGCCGAAGTGGGCCCCGGCTACGTGACGCAGGCCGCCATCCGCGGGCCGCTGG
>Ga0114916_1000969_pt1 | contig 17312 bp, 14 predicted proteins | sample MalvirAntarct_66_FD_83501 | JGI IMG/M metagenome (GOLD analysis project Ga0114916, IMG submission 83501) | Marine viral communities from the Global Malaspina Expedition - Malaspina viral metaG Antarct_66 | ecosystem: Environmental > Aquatic > Marine > Oceanic | place: West Anvers Island... | reverse complement strand
GGACGTTTCATCGTTGACGGCTTCGCCGTGCAAGATAACGTTCGAGTCTTCGGAGGGGCGTTCCTCGTTGCTGTCCTCGCCATCCTGACGGAGTTCGGGTTCTCCGCACTCTCCAGGTGGCGCAGTCCACGAGGCGTGTCCCAAGCCGCGGTTGCCCGGTAGCGCCGCGTAAGAGGGAGCAAGATGAACCGGTTTAAGCGATGGGGCGCGACATCCGCCCTGCTGGTAGTGGCGGCCTTCGCGGTCGCCGCATGTGGCGATTCAGAGGACGACGGCAACGGTGCCGGGGAGGAAGTCGAGCCGCGCGAAGGCTCGGAGATCAGCATCGGGGCGTTCGACTTCGGTGAGAGCCTCATCCTCGCGGAGATCTACGCGCAGCAGTTGGAGGCGAAGGGCTTCCGAGTCGACCGTGCCGCGATGCAGCCCGGCTCGCCCCGCGAGATCCTGAAGCCCGCCCTCGAGGGCGGTCAGATCGACCTCGTGCCGGAGTACGTCGGGACGCTCGTGACGTTCCTCGGCGGCACGCCAACCTCGGACGGCGCCGAGAACCAGCAGCTGGCGGCAGAGCTCTACGCCGCGACCGGCGTCACGGTGCTCGACGAGGCCGAGGACGCTGAGAACGTGAACGCCCTGGTCGTCACGAGTGAGCTCGCGGAAGAGCACAACCTGGAGACCGTAGGCGACCTCGCTGAGCACGCCGGTGACCTGACCCTCGGCGGTCCGGCGGAGTGCCCCGAGCGGGAGTTCTGCATCCCCGGCTACCGCGAGGTGTATGGCGTCGAGTTCGGCGAGTTCGTCCCGCTCGACTTCGGCCCGCGCGTCACCGCGCTCCAGGAGGGCGGCATCGACGTCGCCCTGCTGTTCAGCACGGACGCCCCGATCGCCATCAACGAGTGGGTGGTGCTCGAGGACGACATGGGCCTCCAGCCAGCCGAGAACATCGCGCCGGTGGTCAGCACCTCGGTCATCGATGAGTACGGCGACGATCTCGTGAACGCGCTGAACGAGGTCACCGAGCGGCTCACGAGTGAGTCGCTGGCGGAGATGAACGCCGAGTTCCAGGAAGAGCAGCGGAACGCCGCAGACATCGCCCGCGACTGGCTGATTGAGAACGACCTGATCGAGGGCTAGACGCCAGCGACCCGCAGAACTGAAGGGGAGGGCTAACGCCCTCCCCTTCATCGTTCTCACTCCCGCTTGAGGTCAGTCCGCGGCGCCCTCGACCAGTCTGTACACGCCGCCACCCTGGTGGTCAGCCACCAGTACCTCACCCTCCGCGTCCACGCCAAACGTCACGAGCATGCCGTCGAGGTCCACGAGCAGCATTGGCGCCTCGCCCTCCTCGACGGTCCCGTCTCGAGGGAGCGCCCAGATCTCACCGGAGCACAGGTCGCCGAAGAGATAGCGGCCCGGGAGCGCCTCGACCGACTCACCGCGGTAGACCACCCCACCGACGGCGGCGCAGCGGCCCTCGTCGTGCGCGTACTCGTAAACCGGTGCGGTCATGCCCTTGGCGTCGCAATCGCTCCGCAGGCAGCGCGTCCCTTCGAGGAGGCTCCAGCCGTAGTTGCCCCCCACCTCGACGAGGTCAATCTCCTCGGCGTTCGTGAAGCCCACGTCGCCGAGCCAGATCTCACCTGACTCCTCGTCGATGCTCATGCGCCACGGGTTCCTGAAGCCATACGCGTAGATCTCAGCCCGGTAGCCCTCGCGGTCCACGAACGGGTTCGAGGGGGGCACGCGGTAGGGCTCGGCCTCGGTGGACTCGCTCACATCGAGGCGAAGCACGGTCGCGAGGAGCGTCGAGGGGTCCTGCCCCTGATCGAAGGGGTCGGTGGAGGCGCTGCCATCGCCGACGGAGAGGTAGAGGTAGCCGTCCGCGTCGAAGCGGATCGCGCCGCCGTTCTGGTTGAACCCGGGCTGCTCCATCTCCAGCACCACGAGTTCGCTCCCGAGGTCGATGCGGTCGTCCTCGACCTCGAACCGCGCGAGGACGCTGCGCCACGGCTCGTCGGCGGCGAAGTAGTAGGCCCACAACCAGCCGTTCTTCGCGAACGCTGGGTCGAGCGCGAGCGAGAGCAGCCCCTCGCCCCGGCGCGACTCCACGAGCGGCGCGAGGTCGCCGAGGAGGGAACGCTCGCCGCCCTCGGACGCGAGCCAAACTGCACCGCCTCGCTCTCCGACGAACACGCGCGAGCCGGGGTACGCGCCGACCTCGACCGGTTGAGTGAACGTGGCGCCGCCGAGCGCGGGCGTCAGTTCAACGTTCGGTTCATCGGCCTCGCAGGCCACGAGGAACGCTGCCAGCAGTAGTGTGACAAATCCATTGCGAAGAGCGACTAACATTCGCGCGTCTTGGATCGACGTTCGCTCCGAGGCTTGCCGAGAACCTGCGAGGAGAAGCGTTCGATGACAGTCCTCCTAATCATCCTGGCCCTCGTCGCTGCGATTACCGGCGGCGGACTCGCACTCTTCACCATTGGCGCTGTCGGCGCGATTGCCGTCGTCATCGCGGTCGCCGCCATCACCGGCGCGGCCCTCTATCTCAAGGGAGTCGTGGTCAAGGTGGCACTGGCCACGACGGGGGTCGTCGCCCTCGCATCCGTGGGCTTCGGAGGCTATAACGCCGTCCAGCTCGCGTCTGCACTGGGCGGCTTCAATGGGCCGGTTGATCCCGCCGACCCCACCGCCCTCGCTGCCGCCGACGCGAAGATCGATACGGCCCAGACGCAGGCCGGATTCCGCGTCGAACTGACCGAGGCGGAACTCACCGCGATCCTGCAGGACACGCTCGCCGAGGCGGAGGACAACCCGATCCGCCGCGTCGACCTCACCGTCCTCGACGGCGAGGACGGTGGGCAGGGTTCGCTGCAGTTCGACATCACGTTCAAGAACGGCTCGCTCACCGGCGACGGCCGCGTCACTGCCTCGCTCGAGGCCGGCGCGATCAACATCGAGGTGCAGAAGGTCTCCCTCGGACGGCTCTCACTACCGGGCGTGGCGACGGGCGCGATGGAGGAGATCGTCGACACGGTCCTCGACCTGAACGAACGACTCGCCGAGTCCCGCGCGGACGTGCAGTCGATCCAGATCGGCAATGGACGCGTGCTCGTCACGGGCACGCAGGGCGACGGCGAGCTGCTGACTGCCGGCGCGCTCCTCGACGCCCTCGCAGCGAACGCCGCGGAGATCGGCGCGTCCGTAACCCCGCCGGCGGAACAGATCGGCCCGGGATCCGTGAACGCGACCACCGCCGAGGGCACCACGTACCTCGTCGCCCTCGGTGACTCGCTGGCGGCGAACGTCGGTGTGACAGCCGCGAACGAGGGCTATGTCTCGCGGATCCACAAGGTGCTCTCGGAGCGAGACGGCGGGAGCATCGGACTCCGCAACTTCGGCATTTCCGGCGAGACTTCAGGCACCTTGATCCGCAGCGGCCAACTCACCGAGGCACTCGCCTTCATCAGTGCGAACGTCGTCGCCTACGTCACGATCAACATCGGCGCGAACGACCTGCTCGGCCATCTCGGCTCCGACGACTGCTCCGAGGACATCTCGACGCCGGCCTGCCAGGACCGCCTCACACCAGCGCTCGAGGCGTACCGAGCAAACCTTGACCGTATCCTCGGCGATGTCCGAGACGCGGCCGGCGACGACACGCCGATCCTGTTCCTGCAGACGTACAACCCGTTCTCGCTCGGCCTCGCCGGGCTGTCGCTCGAGGCCGCCTCAGACGACGCGACCGATCAGCTCAACGCCATCGCCGCCGAGGTGGCAGCCGAGCACAACGTGACGGTGGCGGACGGCGCATCGCCGATGCGCGGGACGACCAGCGCCACCACTCACATGCTCGACACGCCGCCGGACATCCACCCGAACGGCATCGGCTACGACCTACTGGCGCAGGCGCTCGCGGGAGTCCTCCCCTAGCGCGACTCGGTTCACCAACCGTCCGGTCGAGGGGCATGCGCCAGCCAGTCGGCGCACTCGATGGGGCGGTCGGTCACCACGGCACGGAGGCCGAGGCGTCTGAGGTACGCCCAGGTCTTCCGGTCGTTCGGGGTGCCGGACATCACCCCGAGGGCCGCCCGACGGCACGCTTCGGTCACGGACGGCATGAGGTCGGCCGGAAAGAATGAGACGGCGAGCGCGCCCAACTGCGTCGCCTCGTCGGCCAGTTCGTCGACACCACCTGCCGGCATGATGCCGTGCGATATCCACGCCGCGAAGTGATGACGGTCGGCCGCTTTCGCGACGACCTCACGATGTGACGACCAGACCTCCGCGGTTGCGCCGGTGGCGTCCACCGCCTCAACGACGGCTGGCCCGAGGTCGGGCTGCTTCACGTCGATGCAAAGCACGGCACGGTCGCGACAGACCTCGAGGGCCTCGTGCAGGCTGGGAATAGGCGAGCCGTCCCCCAGACGAACCGCGCCGAGTTCGTGGGCGCGGAGGTCGAGGATCGCGCCCTCGCCGGTCGTCGTCCGCTCCAGCGTCGGGTCGTGCATCAGCACGAGGTGCCCGTCCGCCGTCGCGCGGACATCGACCTCGATGCGGCCGCACCCCGCCTCGACCGCCGCCTGCACCGCAGCGAGCGAGTTCTCGGGAGCCGAGGTGTGCAAGCCGCGATGGGCGACTACCAACATTGTCCAAGCGTACATCTGCTCATGCAGCTCATCTTTTACGCGTTGTTCACAGCGCCCGATCCATCCATTAAACGGAGGCCTCGATCCTGTTCCCGTGATGAACGAGCACTATCGGTGGTGCCAGCGACGAGTCGCGCGGACCTGGTGGCTGCTGCGTCAGCGTGAAACGCGTGGCGAAACCGCCCGGTATCTCGTGACCCAGGGAACTGCGTACGGCTGGTCGCTCGGCCAGCACGCGATGCACGAGGTCCTACAGCCCACGTCGTCTCCGTCCGTTAGCCGTCGTAGCACTCGTGCTGGGCGCGTCAGTGCCCGCTGAGACGAAGGTCGCGCTCGCGGCGACCTCGTCCGTCCCCGCGGCACCTCTCCTCACCGACCTCCTCTCCGTGACCGTCCTCGGCGCGGGCTACGTCGGTCTCGTGACCGGGGCGTGCCTCGCCGAGCTCGGACACCGCGTCGTCGTGACCGAGGTCGACGAGCACCGCCTCCGTGCGCTGCACTCGGGCATGATGCCGATCCGTGAGGATGGCCTCGACGACATCGTTGAGCGGCAGGTGGCCTTGGGGCGACTGCGCTTCACGAACCCGGCGAACGCTGACTTCACGCGGAGCGACCTCGTCATGATCGCCGTCGGGACGCCCTCGCTTCCCGACGGGCGCGTCGACCTCACGCACGTCGAGGCTGCCGTCCGGCAGGTCGCCGTCGAGTCGCCCTCGGCGCTCCTCGTCGTCAAGAGCACGGTGCCGCCGGGCACCGCCGCTCGCCTCGAAGGGATAGCGCGCGAGGCAGGCGCTCCGGGGATCCGAGTCGTGTCGAACCCGGAGTTCTTGCGCGAGGGCCGCGCCGTACGCGACTTCATGCAGCCGGACCGCGTCGTGATCGGCGCACGGCATGCCGAGGATGCCGAGACGGTGCTCCGCCTCTACGCGCCGCTGCACGCTCCTCTCGTGCGCTGCCGCCCAGAGGAAGCAGAACTTGCGAAGTACGCGTCCAACAGCCTGCTGGCCGCGCGGATCTCGTTCATCAACGAGATGTCCGCAATCGCCGACCGGGTGGGCGCGGACATCACGAGCGTCGCCGGCATCGTCGGCGGGGACGCGAGGATCGGCTCGGCCTTCCTCGGCGCCGGGCTCGGTTGGGGCGGCTCCTGCTTCCCGAAGGACGTCCACGGGCTTGCCCAGGTGGCGCGTGAGCTCGGCCTCGAGGCGCCGATGCTGAACGCGACGATCGAGGCGAACCAACGCCAGCGTGAACGCGCGCTGGATGTCGCGCTCGATCTCATCGCCGGCCGGACGGATGCCCGCGCTGCGGTACTCGGCCTGTCGTTCAAGCCGCACACCGATGATGTACGCGAGTCGCCCGCGCTCTGGCTCGCCGCCGCGCTCCACGATCGCGGCATCACCGTCCGCGCGACCGACCCCTGGGCACTGCCAAACGCGGAGCGCGCGGGCCCGCGGATCACCTACACCCTCGACGCGTTGCACGCGGTGGACGGCGTTGACCTCGTCATCCTCGCGACCGAATGGCCGGAGTTCGTGGATCTCGACTGGCACGAGGTGGGACGGCGCATGCGAGGGATCGCGGTCATGGACGCGCGGAATGCCCTCGACGCGACCTCCATCCACAACGCCGGACTCACCTACCGCTCGCTGGGACGCGATGTCCTCGCGCGCAACACACACGCCGAGGGAGGCGCCGCTTGAGGGTCCTGATCGCGACCGACTCGTTCGAGCCGAAGATCGACGGCGTCTCCGAGACGGCAAGCGTGATCGTCCGTGCCCTCACCCGTCGAGGCCACGACGTGACCGTGGTTGCGCCCGGCCCGGGGCCGTCGACGACGGGCGAGGCGCGCGTCGTACGCCTCGCGTCCGTGCCGCTCCCGCTCTACCGCGAGGTGCGGGTGGCGTGGTGCTTCCCCGCGCTACGCCACGCGATCGAGGTCTTCCGGCCCGAGGCGGCGATCATCCTGACCACCGGCACGATCGGCCTCATGACAGCGCGGATGCTCCCGCGCTCGACGCGCCTCGTGCACATCTACACCACTGACATGCCCGCGTACCTGGAGGCGTACCACGCCGGGTTCATGGTGCCGGGGTTCGACGCCGTCCTGCGCTGGCTTGCGCGACGCGCCGTCGCGACGCTGTGCCCAACCGAGGTCGTGCGCGACGACCTCGCCGCGCGAAAGCTCGAGCGTCTCGATGTCTGGGGACGCGGCGTCGATACGACGCTGTTCCGTCCCGACCGCAGGTCACGCGAGATGCAGGCGCGGCTCACGGGTGGCGAGCCAGAGCGACCGCTGATCCTCTATGTCGGTAGGCTTGCCCGGGAGAAGCGCATCCTCGACCTTCTCGAGGCCACCCGACGCCTACGCCACGCCCGGTTCGCCCTGGTGGGTGATGGGCCGCAGCGCGCTGAACTCGAGCGGCTGTTCCCTGCTGACCGCACCGTCTTCACGGGCTTCCTGCGAGGCGTCCCGCTGGCCGAGGCGTTCGCCTCCGCGGACGTGTTCGCGTTCCCGAGTGATACGGACACCTTCGCGCAGGTGGTGCTGCAGGCGATGGCCAGCGGCGTCCCTCCCGTCGTAGCGGCCCAGACCGCACCGGCGCAGTTCGTCCCGCACGATGTCGCGGGGCTGCATGCACCGGCGCGCTCCCCGCGCGAGTTCGCGGCAGCCCTCGGGCAGGTGCTCGACGATCGCGCGCTGCGGACGCGGCTCTCCGAGGGTGCGGTGGCAGCGGCCCTCCCGCGCTCGTGGGAGGCGCTACTCGATCGGCTGGAGTCGCTGCTGACCGGCGGAACCGTTGCGGCCTACTCAGGCAACGGCAGCGGGACACCCCCGGGCACGTCGACCTCGAACACGTTGAGCGTCACGGACACGAGGCTGTAGTAGCCAACGATTGCGACGATATCCAGGATCCCGCGCTCACCCAGGAGGTCGAGGCCGCGCTTGTAGAGGACGTCGGAGACGCGGTTGGTGCGGAAGTACTCCGTCACGAAGTCGTAGACGAACTGCTCGGCGTCGTCATCGAAGGTGGGTTCGCCGCCCGTGCGGATCGCCTCGACGGCTGCCTCGGGCACGCCCGCCTCGAGGGCGAGACGCGCGTGGGCGTAGAACTCGAACTGTGCGGTCCAGTGCTTGCCCGTGATGATGATGGCGAGCTCGGAGAGGTTGCGCGGGAGGCTGGTGCCGTAGCGGCAGTAGGCGCCCAGCCGCTGGCCGTGGTTCGCGAGCTCTGGGCTGCGCAGCCACGGCAGGAACGGGCCTCGCAGTCCGCCTCGCGGGCCGGACATGATCTCCTCAGCGACGGTGCGCTGCTCCGGCGTCATGTCGTCAAGTTCGAGCGGCGCCAACCGGGCCATCGCTTGCCTCCCAGCATCAACGCGCCGGCCCCTCGTGGCTGGCGCCGGGGACAGACTAACCGCTCAAAGCGAGATCCCGCGTCCGAGCCGCCAGACTGATCGCGAACTAGTCTGCTCCTATACTGCGGTCACTCCGGGCACTCCTCACACCCCCAGGACCCGCATGGTCTACCTCCCGCAGGGCCGTCCGCGCCACCGCCCTGACATTCCTCGGGCCGAACGACCGAAGGCCGACGGGCTGACGTTCAGGGACGACGTGATCCTCTACGGGGTCTCCTTCGTCGTGTTCCTGCTGGCGGCGATTCTCTTCTTCTACGTGATGGACGTGTACAACCAGGACGCCCTCTCGAGGACGGTCGACGCGCACAACGTCCTCTACTCGCGCGATCCGCACCTCGGCGCGATCGGGCTGGTGTGGCCTCCGATCCCCACGGTCCTGCGCATCATGCTGATGCCGCTCACGACGACGATCGGGCTGACCGAGTTCACCGGCCCGCTGACCTCGGTCATCGCGACCGCTGGCTGCGTTGTGCTAATGAACCGCATCCTGCACCGCTTCGGGGTACCGCCCACGACGCGAGGCCTCTGGATCGGCCTGACGTTCGCGAACCCCGTCCTGCTCTTCCACTTCGTGAACGGCACTGCGGAAAGCCTGTTCACGCTCTTCTTCCTGTGGGCGATCCAGGCCGCCCTCCAGATGCGCGAGGCACCGGAGCGGGCCGTCCTCGGGATGGGGCTCGCGATCGGCCTCGCGCTATGGGTCCGGTACGAGGCGCTCGCGATCATGGGAATGTCCGTGATCGGCTTCTTGCTGATGGCGTGGGCGTACCGCCGGCAGGGTGCATGGCGTGACATCTCACGGTTCGAGTCGCTCCTCGTCACGCTGATCTTCCCGTGCGGGTTCCTCCTCGCCCTGTGGCTCTCGTTCAACTACACCGCCGAGGGCGACGCGCTGTTCTTCTACCGCGGCCCGTACTCGATCAATGCCGCCCCGGACGTCGCGAAGAACGCGGTCGATCACGCTCTGCGGTACGCGTACCACTCCCCGATCGGCGCGGTCGGCTACGTGATGGAACGCACGCTACAGATCTCGTTCCTCTTCCCGCTCGCGGCCGCCGCGGTGGCGATCGTCGGGATCCGCCTGCGCCGGCTGGAGGGCACGCTGCTGGCCTTGCTGGCGGTCAGCACGCTGCTGATGCAGACGTACCAGACCTACACGGGCACCATCGCGCCGTGGCTGCGGTACTGGGTCTACCTGCCGATCTTCACAGCGATCCTGCTGGGCTGGCTCGGGCAGGCCTACCCGTTCTGGCTGCGCGGATCGCAACTCGCTCATGCCGTCCGGGCGGGCGTCATCCCCGCCCTCTTCCTGCTCTCGAACGCGATCGCGTTCCAGACGATGGGCCACGCCGAGGTCGGCGCGGACGAACAACTGATCGTGGCGGTGCTCGCAGGCGACGAGGAACGCGAAACCAACCTCCGGTCGAACTACCCGGACCGCGAGGTCCTCGAGCGGGTGCAGGACCTCCTCAAGCAGACCGAGGGCACGATCCTCGTGGACTTGCAGAAGGCCCACCCACTCATCACCGGATTCGAGGACACCGACCGCCTGATCATCAACACGGACCGCGACTTCGGTTCAGCCCTTGATCAGCCGATCGGCAACGCCGACTACATCCTGCTCCCGAACCCCCGTGGCAAGGGAGTGGAGCTGAACCGCGACGCGATCTACACGCGTTACCCCGACCTGTACGAGGGCACCGCGTGGATGGAACTGGTCGAGCACTTCGACGGCGAGTACCTCGACTGGCGGCTCTATCGCGTCCTCGACGGCGAAACGACCGAGGATCGCGCGGCCGGCCTCGGCACGCCTCGCTAACGCCCTCGACTGCGCGCGCGCCGTCCGAGGGGGCGAAGGAGCAGGGTGAGCACGGCGCCGGCGAGGAGGCCAAACACGTGCGCCTCCCACGCGACGCCGGCGTCCGTCACGAGGAACTGGGCGAAGAACCAGAGCCCGATGAACAGCAGCGCCGGCACGGGTAGCAGGAAGAACCCTGCGAACGCGAGCACCGGCTTCAGCGGATAGAGCACGAGGTACGCGCCCAGTACCCCGGCGACCGCGCCCGACGCCCCGATGAGCGGCGTCACCTCGTCCGGTCGCATGAAGACGAACCCCAGTGTCCCGACGATCCCCGCGAGGATGTAGACCACCGGGTACAGGACGTGCCCGAAGTGGTCCTCCACGTTGTCGCCGAAGATCCAGAGGAACCACATGTTCCCGGCGAGGTGCACGATGTTCGCGTGCAGGAACATGGAGGTCAGCACGGACAGCCAGACGCCCTTCTCAGGGAAGAACGTCACGCCCATCGGTTCGGACACGCACTGGTTGAGGCTCAACTCACCGGCGGAGAGCGGGCGCCCCTGCGTCAGTTCGCAGGCGATCGCCGCGCGGCGGTAGAGAAACTCCACCTCGGCCTCAGCGCCGGCGCCGAACGGCTGCCAGAAGAAGAAGACCACGATGTTCGCCGCGATGAGCGCGAACGTGAGGATCGCGGCGTGTCGCGTGGGGTTCAGGTCCCGGATCGGGAACATGGCCGTCTCCGGTCACCTGAGTGTGCGCCGACCGCCGCGGATCGAGGTTAGGCGTCGATCCAGATCTTGCGCGCGACCTCCACGGACATCGCCACGTCTTCGCCACCGACACGCACCGTGAACGTCCCCGCGCCGCGGCTCAACTCGACCGCTTCGACTTCGACGCCGAGGCGGAAGCCATGGTTGCCGAGGAAGCGCAGGAGGTCGGGCACCTCGTGCTCTGCGACCTCGGAAATGCGGCGCACGCGAGACTTCTCGCCGGCCTTCAGCGTCACCAGGGAGCGTTCCGTCCCCGGCATCGGCTCGGCACCTGGGATGGGGTTGCCGTGCGGGCACGTCCGAGGGCGACCGATGAGGTCGTGCAGCCGGTCGGCGACCTGGCCCGAGAGCGCGTGCTCGATGCGGCTCGCTTCCTCGTCGGCGGTCAGCCAGTCGAAGCCGAGCACGTCGGTCAGCCAGCGTTCTGCGATGCGGTGACGGCGCACAATCTCGGTCGCAATCTCACGACCGCCCGAGGTGAGCGAGATCTCCTTCTGAGGAGAGATGTTGATCAGTTCGTTCTCGGACATGCGGCGGAGGGCGGCGGCGACAGTCGCCTGCGACACGCCCAGCCATTCAGCCAGACGCGAAGCCCGCACCGAGTCGCCCTCGGCGTCGATGTAGTAGATCGCCTCGAGGTACCGGGAGACGGCCTCGGACGGCATTTCCGTGATGTCAGGAGCGCTCGCCAACATCAACCTCACAACGAATCTAGGGAGGGGGCGGTGTTGCCGAATCGTATCAGAATCGGCGGGGTGGACTGGCAGAGTCGGGAGTCCCGAAGTGATCAGGACACGCTCGCTAGGGAGTCGTGCTCGCGGCCTCGTAATCCGGGCGAAGTTCCGTGTTGGGCTTCATCGCGATGTGCATCGCAACCGTACGGAACATGAGCATCCGCACCTGCGTCACGAGGAAGCCCGTGTCGCGGAGCAGCTCGGTGAGTTCGCGCGGGGCGAGGAAGTGGTCGACGGAGACCGGCAGATAGCGGTACGCGCTGCTGTGCCCCGTCACCATCCGCCCGATCCGAGGCACCACGTGACGAAAGTGCATGCGCGCGAACGGGCGCAGTAGGCCCGGCTCCATGCGTGGGATCTCGAGGACGGCGAGCCGCCCCCCGGGCTTGAGCACCCGGTACGCCTCGGAGAACGCGGCGGGGAGGTCAGGGATGTTCCGCACGACGAACGCCGAGCACCACGCGTCCACGCTCGCGTCGGGGAGGGGAAGGCGAGTCGCGTCGCCGAGGCCGAAGCCCGCCGCCTCGCGCATCCATCCGCCCTCGCTCTTCTCGCGGGCGCGCTGCACCATCGGCCCCGCGACGTCGAGCCCGAGGACGCGCGATGCGCCGGCCTCGAGGCATGCGAACGCGAGGTCGCCCGTGCCCGTGCCGGCGTCGAGAACGGTGTCACCGGGCCGCACGATCTGCGAGGCAGCGAGGCGCCGCCACGACTGGTCCTGGCCGACGGTCATGATCCGGTTCACCCGGTCGTAGCGGTCGGCGATCTCGCCGAACATCTGCCGCACGTACGCCGCGCGATCGCTGTCGGCCTCGAAGAGTGCTTCCGGACTGGGCGTCTCGCGGTGGGGTTTGTTGCTCACGAGCGAAGCGTACGCGAGGCAGCCGCTACGCCCGATCCGAACACTCGTTCGCAGCGGCGAGAGCCACTACAATCTGCCCGTCTCCCCTCGTTTCGGTGGTCGCATGCCCGTCCGACTTCTCCCATGGCAGCCGGAGTACGGCACCGCTATGCAATTCGACGCCGACGCGCCGGACTTCGGCGACGGCGACGATGTCGTCGTGGACCTCACGGTCGAGTCCCCGACGTGGGCACCCGTCACCCGCTCCGCCCCCGTGGACCGCGTCTACCTCGTGGACGGCGTGCGCCGCGCCGAGGCGCACGCGCTCGACGATGACGGCGGAGCGTCCAACGGGACGCCTGCCCTCGGGCTGTTCGGCTCGTACGCGATCGGTGCGGTCGAACTCGCGAACGGCCGCGCCTCGCTGATGCACGACCGTATCCGCGTCGAGCGCCGCTACCTGCACACCGGCACCTCCGAGGTGCCCGACCGCGTCCTCGCGTTCCAGCAGACGAAGCTCGCGTTCGCCTCGCGGACGGTGGCCACCGCGTCGCGCGCGAACGACCTCGTCGCCGCCCTCAACCGCGCCATGCTCGACGAGGAGGCGCGGCTCGCGGAGACGCTGTCCGAAGACGAGTCGACGCTCACCCTGGTGGACGGGCCGCTGCGGTCACTCCGAACGCCCGGCCGTCGCGTCGTCGGTTATGTAAAGCGCATCCAGCAGTGGTACGTCCCTCGTGCGGAGCTTGAGCTCCTCGCCACGCTCCTCCCCGGCGAGCGCACGCCGCTCTTCCGCATCCCCGGCAGCGCCGAGGATCCCCTCCACCTCGCGGACGGCCGCTTCTCGTGGTTCGTCCGCCTCCCGGCGCCGGGCCCGCACGTGCATTACCTCGGCGGCGTGTTGCGCCTCGAGTGCTCCGCCGCGATCTCCATCGAGCGTGCGGCTGAACTCGCCGACCAGACCGCGACGCTCCTGCCGCGGCTAGCGTCGTCGCCGATCAGAGACCCGCGCGCGCCGCAGAACCTCACGCCGATCGGCGCGCTGGAGGCCCACCTCACCCACCTGCTCGGCGACCGGCGGCTCATCTCCCGCCTGCTGATTGCATCCATCGCCCGCGAGGAGACCGCCGCGTGACGCCTGACGAGTCCAACTACCGCGCGCTCGTCCTCGGACTGGAGGGGGCGGCTTCCACGCCACTCTCGTTCTCCGCATGGGTCGCGCCCGAGGGTTACCTCCAACTCGACGAGGTCGTCCACGTCCAGACCACGCTCCCCGACGGCCAGGTCGTCGACACCTACGGCGTCGTCGACGAACTCCGCGCCACGCAGGAGGGTGTCGCGCTCACCTCGGACGTGTCGCTCTCGACGGACGGCATCCTGCCGACCCAGTCGAGCGTCGCGGCGCACATTTCCGTGACGCGCGTCGAGCCGGAGATCTACGTCCCGCCGATGCCGGGCCAGCGCGTCTACCTCGCAACCGGCGAGGCGCGCGACAAGGCGCTCTTCTTCGACCAGATGCGCGACGAGGACGAGGACTTCCGCTTCCCGGTGGGCCTCGACCGCTCGGGGCGGCCGATCTACGGCAACCTCGAGTTCCTCGACGGCACGCGAGGCGCGCATGTGAACATCAGCGGCGTCTCCGGCGTCGCCACCAAGACCACCTACGCCACGTTCCTGCTGTACGGCCTGTTCGAGGGGAAGGCCCTTGGCTCAAGACGGGACAACTCGAAAGCCCTCATTTTCAACGTCAAGGGTGAGGACCTCCTGTTCCTCGACCAAGAAAATGTGCGCCTCACCGACGAGCAACGTGCGCGCTGGGAACTGCTCGACCTGCCCGCGGCGCCCTTCGAGTCCGTCAACTTCTACGCCCCTTGTAGTCCAGGCGACCAGCCGCTCCCTCAGACATCTAGCCGGAGCGACGGGGTGGTCGGCTTCTACTGGACGCTGCATGAGTTCTGCCTGAACCGTTACCTCCCTTACCTCTTCGCCGACGCGGAGCGTGACTCAGGACAGATCGGAGACTTGGTCGAACTGGTCACTGCTCGCCTCGAGCAAGCCGCGCGACAAACAGCCTTCCGCGATCCGGAAGGCGATGTCCAGATCGAAGACCGATGGTGCCGCGACATCGGCGAGCTAGTTCAGGCGATCGAGTTCAACCTCGTTGGGGACGAGGACTCGGACGAACCGCACGGTCGGTGGATGCCCTCGGCTTATCGTGCTGCGGCCCCTGGAACCGTGCGTGCATTCCTTCGCCGCCTCCAGGCGGGGGCTCACCTCGTTGGACCATTCCTGCGAGGAGCCGGCTTCGGGAAGCCTGCGGATCATCGGATCGAGTTCAAGGAACAGGTAACCGTCGTCGACCTTCACCGTCTGCATGACCGGGCGCAGAGGTTCGTCGTCGGTGTACTTCTGAGCAGAGTGATGCGGGAGCATGAGGGGCGCGCCGGCGGGCTTCAGTCATCCCCGTTCTTCGTGGTTGTTGATGAACTGAACAAGTACGCCCCCCGCGAGGGGCGATCGCCGATCAAGGAGACGCTTCTTGATATCGCCGAGCGAGGCCGATCTCTTGGGGTCATCCTCATTGGCGCACAGCAGACCGCGTCGGAGGTCGAGCAGCGCATCGTTGCCAACGCGTCCTACCGCATCGTGGGCCGCCTCGATACGGCCGAAGCAGGACGAGACCAGTACCGCTTCCTCACACCGAGTGCTCGTGCCCGCGCCGTTCTCCTGAAGCCCGGCTCGATGATCGTGTCGCAGCCTGAGATTCCGGTTCCTCTGCTCGTTGAGTTCCCATTCCCTTCGTGGAGCACGCGTTCTTCCGAGGTCGCACCTCCAGCTCCCGGTTCGAAGAGCGACCCAATGCTGCGCTTCGACGACGTAGACGAGGGATACGACTCCTGATGCGTCTCCTTCACACTGCTGACTGGCACCTGGGCCGCACCATTCGAGGGCGGTCGCGCGCCGCTGAGTTTGAGGCCGTCCTCAACGAGGTGACCGGAATCGCGGTCGAGGAGGGCGTGGATGTCTTCCTCGTCGCTGGCGACATCTGGGACACGATGAGCCCGCCGCCCGAGGCAGACCGGCTGCTCTACTCCGCGCTCCGCCGTCTCGTCGAGGCGAAGATCGAGGTGGTGCTCGTCGCAGGAAACCACGACAACCCGCGCCGCCTCTCAGCCTTCGGGCAGTTCGCCGACCTCCTCGGGGTGCACGCGCAGGCAAACGTCCGCCGCTGGGACAACGGCGGCACGCTCCGCATCGAGCGCGGCGGCGAAGTCATGTACCTCGCGGCGCTGCCGTGGGTGCCGGAGGGCCGCGCTCTCAACGCCGAGGAGATCCTCGGGCCTGAGTTCGAGTCCTTTCTGGGGTACGAGAAGGTCGTCGCTGCTATCTACGAGCAAGCTACGCGCGGCTTCCAGAACGGCGCCATCAACGTATTCGCGACGCACGCCTTCGTGGACGGAGCGAAGGTCGCGACTGTGGATGGGTCCGAACGTCGCATTCACATCGGGCAGACCTATGCAGTGAAACCAGCCCACCTTCCAGGCCGTGCCCAATACGTGGCGCTCGGTCATGTACACGAACCACAGGAGATAGTTGAGGCCCCCAATCGAGCCAGCTACTACTCGGGCTCCCTGCTACAACTCGACTTCGGCGAGTGCGGCCAGGAGAAGATCGTGCGCCTCGTCGACCTCGAACCGGGGCGTCCGGCACGGCATCGTGCCGTTCCACTCACCTCGGGCAAACAGCTCGCCGAGGTGCGCGGCACGTTCGACGAGGTGGTGGCGCAGGCCTCGAAGTTCGGGGACGCCTACCTCCGTGCCACCGTTCGCCTCGACCGGCCGGAGCCCGGCCTCGCCCAGCGCGTGCGCGAGGCACTCCCGAATTGTGTCGACGTGCGCGTGGAGACGAGACGGGACGCCGAGGAGCCCGCGCCCGCGCTGCTCTCGACGCTGACGCCAACCGACCTCTACGTCCGCTACTACCAGCAGGCGCACGGCAGCGTGCCCTCGCCCGAGACCCTCGCAGTGTTCCGCGAGGTGCTCGAGGAAGCGACGACGCAGACCTCATGAGTGCACCCTCGTGAAGCCCGTCCAGCTCAAGATCCACGGGTTCACCGCCTTCCGCGACGAGACCGTCGTGGACTTCACCGACCGCCGGCTGTTCGTGATCACCGGCCCCACCGGCGCGGGCAAGTCCTCGCTGCTCGATGCGATGACGTGGGCGCTCTACGGCCAGGTGCCACGCGTCGGGCGCTCTGTGAAAGAACTCGTCTCGCAGGGCGAGCGCGACATGTCCGTCCTTTTCGAGTTCACCGTCCGAGGCAAGGGTTACCGCGTCGCGCGCCGCTACCCCGGCAACGTCTCGGCGCGCCTCGAACGGCTCGTGGACGGCGAGTGGCGCTCGATGGACCAGCGAACGGCGACGGAAGTCACCCACGAGGTCGAGTCGCTGCTCGGCATGGACTACGCGACGTTCACGCGCGCCATCGTGCTCCCGCAGGGCGACTTCGATTCGTTCCTCCGAGGTGACGCGAAGGACCGGCGCGCGATTCTCAGCCAGCTCATCGGCCTCCGCGTCTACGACGAGGCGGGGAAGATCGCGCGGGCCCGCGCTGCCCTGCACAAGACCCAGGCCGAGACCATCCGCACGCAGCTGGAGAAGCTCCCGCTCGCGACACCCGAGGTGATCGCGAACCTCGCCGTGCGCGAAGCCGAACTCGCGCAGGAGTCGGAGGCGCTCACCACCCGCCGCGCCGCCCTCGTCCACCTGCGCGAGTTGGCCACGACCGACCGCGAGCACCAGCAGGCGATCGAGCACGCCTCCACCACTGTCCGCGAGGCCGAGGCCGCACTCGCAGAGGCGGAGCGCGCACTGACCGAAGCGACCCGCGCCGTCGAGGAACGCACGAAAGCCGTGGCGCGCATCGAAGCCGAGCAGGCCAAGCTCCGGTACGACCCAGCCGAGCACGACCGACTGAAGGCAGCCGTCGCGGTCCTCGACCAGCGCGCCGCCGCCGAGGCTGCGCTCGCCCGAGCGCGTGGCGCCTCGAAGCGCGTGGAGCAGGAACGGACCGCGCGCGCGAAGACCGCCGAGCAGGCG
>Ga0114916_1000967_pt1 | contig 17323 bp, 12 predicted proteins | sample MalvirAntarct_66_FD_83501 | JGI IMG/M metagenome (GOLD analysis project Ga0114916, IMG submission 83501) | Marine viral communities from the Global Malaspina Expedition - Malaspina viral metaG Antarct_66 | ecosystem: Environmental > Aquatic > Marine > Oceanic | place: West Anvers Island... | reverse complement strand
GTGATCGAAACTGCCGAATTCGCTACGGCGGGTAGAGAGCCTGCCGCCCGGTGACCTGGATTTATCGAGGAGCAGCACCTTTGTGCCTTTCGCGGAAAGCTCCTGCGCCAGCGTCAGTCCGGACAGGCCTGCGCCAATGACAAGGATGTCGGTTTCAATCATTCTGATAGTTCCAGTTTACCGGAGGCCCGAAATGCCTTGTTTGCGGAACTAGAGAGATCCTGTGCAATTCAAGCCATGGAGAGGGCGGCCCGTGTATTCATGAGGTCTGCACACAAGCAGCTTCAGCCGAGTTCATCGACATCGAATTCGGCCATGTCGGCGAGCAATTCCGTCAATCCGCCAACCGCGTGGTTGATCAATGCTTCACCTTTCTGCGCTGTCGCTCTGCTGGCTTTGCCGGCGGCACCGTCGGCGTTGAGATCGGACATTTTCCAGCCGAACGCATGCGGGCCATAGGCACGCAGATGCCTGAACCGGCTGGCATACTCGGCCTGGCGCGAAGGAAAGTCCGCAATGGCTTCAACACGGACAAGTTCGGGGTGGATGGCGAGCATCACCGAAGTCTCGATGTCGCCGGCATGGATGTCGAAGGCCTTGTCTTCGGGTGCAATGATTTCGGCTGGAAATCCGAACCGGGTCCAACTGGTCGCCACCACCAGCATGTTGAAGCGGACGCGGGCCTCTGTGGCAACGATCGTCAACAAAGGCGAGTTGCCGCCATGGGCGTTGAGCAGCATGAGCCGCCTTACACCACGTGCCGCACAACGCCCGGCAATCTCGATCCAGCGGTTGACCGCTTCGTCGAAAGCTAAGGTTCGCGTACCTGTCACATCCATATGCTCGATGGAATAGCCGACCGATTCGACGGGCAGGAGTTCCGTCATGACGGAGGCTGGTGCTGCATCCCGAAGCCGCGCGGCCACATGGTGCGCAATCAGCGCATCGGTCTCGAACGGAAGGTGCGGACCATGCTGCTCGTGAGCTCCCAGCGGCAATATTGCAATCGGTACGGGGTGTGCAGGCATAGGGTGGTTATTCCGATCAGGCATGATTAGTGTCGGGACCGTAGGGTGATGGAGCAAAGGCCGCAAGAAGGAGCTGTCCATGTCCGCCAAAAAGAAGAACAAGATGCCGAAACCCAAAAAGGGCGATCAGGCCGAAACCCTGTCGATGATCACACAGGTGGCGCGAAATGCGCGGACGGCGCTATCGCGGCATCTGCTGGATCTGGGCCTCTACGCGGGGCAGGACGGCGTCATGCTGGCACTGGATGCCAGGGACGGGCAGACTCCGGGAGCGATCGCCCTTTCGCTCGGGGTCAAGGCGCCGACCGTGACCAAGACCATCAGCCGACTCGCCGCGCAGGGATTTGTGCAGCGTGAGGGGTCGCCTGATGACGGGCGCATGATGCTGGTTTTTCTGACGGGGGCGGGCCGGGACCAGATCAAGTCAATTCGCAAATCCCAGCGCAAGACCGAGAAGGCTGCCTTTGCGGGGTTGAAGAAAAAGGAAGTCGCCGAACTTCTCAGGCTGCTTGCGACGGTGGATGCGAACATCTCCAAAACTCTCCGTCCGGACGGGATCGTGGCACCTGACAGCGCCGAGACCGGCACCCCTGAGCAGCTTCGGAACGGAGGCTCTGCTTCCGTCGATACGAGCTCCGGTGACGCTGCCTGATTGCCAGCCCGGTTTAAACCTTTTAGTTTTGTTTAATTGTTTGAATCGGAGCGGTTTGCTCCGTGAGGGGGAACCGGAATTTGGCTCAAAAGATCAAGCTTTCAACGATAGCGGAGGCGCTCGGACTTTCGACGGCAACCGTTTCCCTCGCCTTGCGCGACAGTCCGCTGGTGGCTGACGTGACGCGCGACCGGATCAAGGAAAAGGCCATCGAACTCGGCTATATCTACAACCGTCGCGCGGCGTCGCTGAGAACATCGCGGTCGGGAATCATCGGCGTCGTCGTGCACGACATCATGAACCCGTTCTATGCAGAGATTCTCAAGGCGATCGAAACGGAACTCGACCGCAGCCGCCAGACCTTCATTCTGTCCAATCACTACGATTCGGTCGACAAGCAGCGCAACTTCATCGAGACGTTGCTGCAACTGGGCGGCGATGGCGTGATCATGTCGCCGGCGATCGGGACACCGGCATCGGATATCCGGCTGGCCGAGGACAATGGCATGCCGGCGATCCTCATCGCCCGCTCGGTGCCGGAAATCGACGTGCCCACCTTCCGTGGCGACGATGCCTATGGAACCGCGCTTGCGACCAATCACCTGATCAGTCTCGGGCACACCCGCATCGCCATGATCGGCGGGACGGATCACACCTCGACCGGCCGGGACCGCTATGCGGGATATGCCAATGCACTGAAAAAAGCGGGCATCGAGGTTGATCCTGCCCTCCGGATTCCGGGGCCGCGGACAAAGCAGAGCGGATTTGAAGCGGCAGTGAACTTCCTCGCCAACCCGTTGAAACCGACCGCCGCGGTGTGCTGGAACGATCTTGTGGCCATCGGGTTGATGAATGGTATTGCGCGCGCCGGCCTTGTGCCCGGAAAGGATATTTCAGTGACCGGATATGACGATCTTGAGGAGGCGGCGATTGCCACTCCAGCGCTGACCACCGTCTGGAATGGACAATCTGAGGTCGGCCGCTTTGCGGCGCGGGCGCTGCTCGACAAGCTCAATGGCTCCAGTGAGGCCGACGGGCTTCATCTGATCAAGCCCGAAATGCGGATCAGACAATCAACCTCGCCACTCAATCCGGGAGCAGGCCGATGAGCAATCCGCGTCCAACCGTTCTTCTTGCAGGCAAGGTTCATCCCCGGGTCCGGGAGCGGGTCGAGGCCGAGTTCGAGGCGATTTCGATCGAAAATGGTGATTCATCGCTTCTGGATGCGGATGCGCGCGCACGCATCCGAGGCGTCGCCGCCGCGACCGCGATTTCGGCGGAGTTCATTGATTCGCTGCCCAATCTGGAGGTTATTGCCAATTTCGGTGTGGGTTACGATGCCGTCGATGCAGCCCATGCGGCCAGCCGTGGGGTGATGGTGACAAACACACCTGATGTGTTGTCGGATGAAGTTGCCGATACCACCGTCGGGCTTTTGCTCAACACGGTGCGCGAGCTGCCGAAAGCGGAGGCTTACCTTCGGGACGGCAAATGGGAGAGCCAGGGTGCCTACCCGCTGACGTCCCTGAGCCTCAGGGGCCGGACCGTCGGGATCTTCGGGCTGGGGCGAATCGGTCTTGCGATCGCACGGCGCCTGGAAGCGTTCGGATTGGGGATCCATTATCACACCAGAAACAAGCGCACGGATGTCGACTACCTCTGGCACGCACGCTTGATTGATCTGGCTGGAGCGGTGGACACGCTTGTCGTGGTAGTTCCGGGTGGTGCCGCTACCGAGAAGGCGGTGAACGCCGAGATTCTGGATGCGCTTGGTCCGCAGGGCGTGCTGATCAGCGTCGGTCGTGGATCCACGATTGACGAGCCTGCCCTGATCGCGGCGCTCCAGGAGAAGAGGATCGCGGCCGCCGGACTTGACGTGTTCGCGCATGAGCCGCATGTGCCGCAGGAGCTGATGGATCTGCCGAATGCCTGCCTGTTGCCACACGTGGCGTCCGCCTCGGTGTTGACACGCAACGCCATGGCGGACCTGGTGGTGGACAATCTCGAGGCATGGCTTGAAGGCCGGCCGGCGCTGACGCCGGTTCCCGAATGTGCCGGTCTTGACCGCGCATCCAGCTGACAGGGATCAAGTTGCATGCCATGTGAATTGGTCAAGCCGGTGGCTTGTGATCGCTCTGCGGCTTCGATTGCGCCATGCAGTCGAAGCCGGTTGAGTGTCATTGGCCGGTCTGCGCTACTCCGCGGCTGCGGCCGCGGCCGGATGGGCGTGGCGGGCGCAGACGGCGTCTCCAAAGGCCGCAAAAATCTTGTCGGAGATCTCGTCGTTTCCGACCCAGTATTCGGGGTGCCACTGCACGCCAATGGCAAAGCCCGGAGCATCGATGACGCTGACGGCTTCGATCGTCCCGTCTTCGGCGACCGCCTCGACCGCCAGCCTCGGCGCCAGTTCCGAAATTGCCTGGCGGTGCAACGAGTTCACATTCACCTCGCCATGGCCAACGATGGAGGCGAGACAGCTTCCCTCCTTGACCTTGATGGAATGGCGGATGGCGAAAGCCGCGTCCCTGTCTTCGGTCTGGGGCTTGCGGTGATCCATCCTGCCCGGGAGGGCCTGGATCTCGGTGGCAAGCGAACCGCCTAGCGCCACGTTGAGTTCCTGGATGCCGCGGCAGATGGCAAGCAACGGAATGCCGCGCTCGATTGTGCGTCGAATGAGCGCAATACTGAGCAGATCGCGGGCAGGATCGAAGGGGCCGTGGTGTTCGGTTTCCGGCTCGCCGTAATTGGACGGGTGGACATTGGTGCGCGACCCGCTGATCAGCACGCCATCGACACGGTCCAGAACCATGTCGACATCAGTCCCATCCGCCAGCGCCGGAACAATCAGCGGCAACACATTCGAGCCTTTGACGGCTGCCATGATGTATTGATCGGGGGCGGCGTGCCAACTGTATCCATCGAATTCGCGGATATCCGCCGGTATTGCGACTAGTCCACTTTGCATCGCCCGTTTCCCTTGGTTCGCCCGATCGGCATACCGATCTGCAGTCTGAGGTTTTTACGTTTCGCGGGTTCTTTGTCAATTCCGCAGCGTTTGGGGCAGCGCCTGAGAATTATGAAATTTCTTAGTGAAATTTCACTGGGTTCGAACTGGCAAGAAAAATTGACCATTGTGGCCGAAATTGACCTCTTTTGCTTGAAAGGCCTGCCGCAACATGGTTAGGTCAGCCCATGTCGCTGGGGTGCAATTGGTAGACAAATCCCTTGCCTCGCGGCGTTACTTCAACTGGGAGGTTTTTTATGGATCGTCGTTCCTTTATCAAAAAGGCTGGAGTAGCCGGTGCAGGCGCCGCAGCCGCAACAACCCTGGCCGCTCCGGCCATTGCTCAGACAATGCCGAAAGTCACATGGCGCTGCTCGTCGGGTTTCCCGAAGGCGCTTGACACCATCTACGGCGCTGCCGAAGTTTTCGCGCAGGCTGTTGCTGAAGCAACAGATGGCAATTTCGAGATCCAGACCTACGGCGCTGGCGAAATTGTTGGCGCGCTTGAAGGCGCCGACGCGGTTCGCGACGGCACCATCGAGATGGCGCATACCGCTTCCTATTACTTCTTCGGCAAGGACCCGACCTGGGCGTTCGGAACCGGTGTTCCTTTCGGCCTGAACCAGCGCATGACCAATGGCTGGCTCTACGAGGGCGGCGGTCTCGACCTGCTCAACGAGTTCTATGCCAAGAACGGCATGATCGCATTCCCGGCCGGTAACACCGGCGCCCAGATGGGCGGTTGGTTCCGCAAGGAAATCAACACCGTGGCCGACATGCAGGGCCTCAAGATGCGTATCGGTGGCTTCGGCGGCCGGATCATCCAGGAAGTCGGCGTTGTGCCGCAGAACATTCCTGGCGGCGATATTTATGCTGCGCTTGAAAAGGGTACCATCGACGCGGCCGAATTCGTTGGCCCGTACGATGACTCCAAGCTGGGCTTCAACAAGGTTGCCCCGTACTTCTACTATCCCGGTTGGTGGGAAGGCGGCGTTACGCTGATGAACCTGATCAACATCGACAAGTGGAACGAACTGCCGAGCGCCTACAAGGGCGTCGTCAAGTCGGCTTCGGCACTGGCCAACAGCGTGATGATGGCGCGTTACGACACGCTCAACCCGCCGGCTCTGAAGAAGCTGGTGTCGGAAGGCACCAAGCTGCGTCCCTACAGCCTCGAGATCCTGGAAGCCTGCTTCAATGCAGCCAACAAGGTCTATGCAGAAATCGGCGCGGAGAACGCTGACTTCAAGAAGCTGCATGACAGCTACATGGGCTATCGCGGCGACGGCTACCTCTGGTTCCAGCTGTCCGAGTACAACATGGACACCTTCATGATGATCCAGCAGCGCGGCGGCAAGCTCTAAGCCACGCCACTTCGCAAAATGCCTTCAAGGCCCCGGAGCTGAAGAGCTCCGGGGCTTTTCTGTATGAAGTGAATGCGGTCCAGACGGCAGCACCGTTCATTCCTGGGGTCTTGGCGGGGCAGCCTCAAACGAAGTGCCGCCGTTTCCGTTGACTTTCTTCAACGCATTTGCCGGCAGCTCATACCGCGTGGTTCATGGCTGCCTCGCAGACAGTGGAAGGGTGATGGGCGTCGCCTGTCTTGGCGGGCCTTTCCGAAGGCTCGATCCAGGCACAGTTCCTGACCATATGATAAAGACAAAAAACCCGGCAGATTTATCTGCCGGGTTTTTTGAGTATCTCGGTTTGACTTCAGCCGCGCGGCTGATGTGTTTCCATCAATCGAAGTTCGGCAACCCGGTCGATCCACCCGGAGCAGGCAGGCCGCCAGGCGCAGGAGATGCGCCTTGATCGGCCGGAGCGGGCTGTTCGCCGAAGCTCGGCATCGCCGGCATGCCGTTCCCGGGTTCTCCAAGGCTCGGCGAGCCGGGCAGGCTGAGTCCACCATCAAGGCTCAGACCCGAGCCCGGCAGGCCAAATCCGCCGCCGCCGATATTGTTGATCTCCTCGTTGATGTCGCCCTGGTTCATGATCACCGGATCGGTCTTGTAGTGTGTCACAAGCCCGGGGAAGGCGATGAGGATGCCCAGCATGACGACCTGGATCACGATGAATGGCAGGGTGCCGGTGTAGATCGCCCTGGTCGAGATCGGCTCGATCATCCGGTCTGTGGTTTTGTCGTACCAGGCTTTGATTGGCGCCACCGACCGCAGGTAGAACAGTGCGAACCCGAAGGGTGGCGTCAGGAAGCTGGCCTGCAGGTTGAAACCGAGCAGGACACCGAACCAGATCAGATCGATCCCCAGCTTCTCGGCCACCGGCGCCAGCAACGGCACCATGATGAAGGCAATCTCAAAGAAATCGAGAAAGCAGCCAAGAATGAAGACGACGATCGAAACGGTGATCAGGAAGCCGACTTCGCCACCCGGCAGCGCCAGCAGGAGTTCTTCCACCCAGCGGTCGCCTGAGATGCCATAGAAGGTAAGGGCGAAAACACGTGCTCCGATCAGGATGAACATCACGAAGGTTGCAAGCTTTGCGGTGGAATCGAGCGCCTGGAGCAGCGTCTTCTTGTCGAGCCGGCCCTTCATGATCGACATGATCAGTGCGCCGGTTGCGCCCATGGCACCGCCTTCCGTCGGGGTTGCGATGCCGAGGAAGATCGTGCCGAGAACGAGGAAGATCAGCGCAAGCGGCGGGATCAGGACGATCACGACCTGTTCTGCCATCTTGGACAGATAGCCCAGGTTTCTCGAGCGATTGAGCAGTGCGAATGCATAGGGGATCATGGTCGCGACGAGGGCTGACCAGACTACCCGGGTTTCATAGCGAAGATCGTCAAAGACGAAGTAGTCGCAGATGAAGAACAGCGCGATCGCAAGGCCGATGATGACGTAGAGCGAACGGCCTCCGTCACCGAGCGGACGTGCCTCCGGCGGCAGGGCAGGGACCCATTCCGGCTTGATCAGGGTGATGGCGAAAATGTAGGCGCAGTACATGCCGACGATGATCAGCGCAGGGAAGAAGGCGCCTACATACATGTCGCCCACAGACCGGCCAAGCTGATCGGCCATCACGATAAGGACCAGAGACGGCGGGATGATCTGTGCAAGCGTGCCGGATGCCGCGATGGTGCCTGCCGCCAGCCCGGGATGATAGTTGTAGCGCATCATGATCGGCAGGGAGATGAGTCCCATCGCGATGACGGAGGCGGCGACGACGCCAGTGGTCGCTGCAAGCAATGCCCCGACCACGACCACGGCAAAGGCCAGACCACCACGGAGCGTTCCGAAGAGCTGACCGATGGTGTCGAGCAGATCTTCTGCCATGCGCGACCGTTCGAGGATCAGTCCCATGAAGGTGAAGAACGGGATCGCCAGCAGCGTGTCATTGCGCATGATGTCGAAGACACGGTTCATGTTCGCCTGGGCGAGCGGCCAGAACAGGCGGATTTCCGGAGAGATGTGGCTGAGTTCCACGCCAACGACGAAGAAGTACATGCCGCCGGCGGCGAGGGTGAAAGCTACCGGATAACCGATGAGCAACATCGCCATAACGGTGACGAACATGATCGGTGCGAGATTGTGGGCAATGAGATCAAGCATTGTTGCCGTCCTTCATTTCAGAGGCTGCTTCGACCTGTGGCGGCATGGAGTGATCATGCCCAGGTTCTTCGTTGATGATGCCGCGAAGAACCGCAATGCGTTTGATGATCTCGGATATGGCCTGCGCAGTCAGCAGGACGAAGCCTAACAGAATACTCAGTTTGGCTGGCCAGATGATCAGGCCGCCGGCGTTGCTCGACATTTCACCGGAACTGAAAGAGCGCCAGAAAAACGGCCATGCGAGGTAGGTCATCATGATGCAGAACGGAAGCAGGAACAGGAAATGGCCGAACAGATCGATCCAGTCGCGCGTGCGCTTGGAAAGGTTGCCTGCGACCACATCAATCCGGACATGCTCGTTCTTGCGCAAGGTGTAACCTGCTGCCAGCATGAAAACGGCTCCGAACAGATACCATTGCACTTCCAGCCAGGCATTCGACGACATGTCGAACATTTTGCGGATCGTCGCATTGCCGGCGCTGATGAGCACCGCTGCCAGGACAAGCCATGACACGTTGCGTCCAACGAATTCATTGATCCGGTCGATAAGCCGGCTCAATGCCAAAAGACTTCCCATATTGCCCTCCCGATGATTTCACCCCTGTTTGTACAGGGTGTGATCAACCATGGTTCCCGTTTTGCATCACCCATAGCATTTGCAGGATGCTGCGCCAGCCCATATCAGGAAAAACACGGGAAAAGCAACGAGTGGTGCATTAATTTTACCAGTCGATCGGATTGCGGACGGTGGCTTCAAACGCGGACTGCCGCTATACCGCTTGTTGCATGTGGCAGGAAGAGGTGGATGGTGCTGGCAAGCGAATTGTTCAATGTGTCCGACGAGGTTGTTCTGGTGACGGGTGGCGGCACCGGAATGGGGTTCGCCATGGCGAGGGCACTGGCGGTCAACGGTGCAAGGCTTGCGCTTGCTGGCAACGATCCGGAGAGCCTTGAAGCCGGGGTGAACGCAATTCTGGAACTCGGCGGACAGGCCGTGGCGGTGCCGATGGATGTGCGCGATGACGACGCGATCAGCGAGGGGTTCGACCTTGCCGAGGCAGCCCTTGGACCGGTGAGCGTGGTGGTCAACAATGCCGGCGTCGCGCATCGCGACAAAGCGACACATCTTGCCCGGGAGACCCTGCGCAACCTGATGTCGATCAATGTGGAAGGCGCCTTCATGGTGGCCCAGGAAGCTGCGCGGCGGATGATCCGCGACGGTCGCGGCGGTTCGATCATCAATGTGTCGAGCGTGCTTTCAGAGATGCCGATGCGGCAGGTGTCGGCCTATGGAGCGTCAAAGGCAGCGGTCAGCCAGATGACGCGATGCCTTGCGCTGGAGTGGGCCAAACACGGGATCAGGGTCAACGAGATCCGGCCTGGATGGTTTGAAACCGGACTGACGGCACCTTTTCTCAAGGGGCCGGGAGCCAAGATCATGGCCGACCAAAATCCCACGGGACGGCTTGGCGAGACGCATGATCTGGACGGCGTCGTGCTGTTGCTAGCGTCAAAAGCGGGCGCCTATCTCACCGGTAGCTCCATAACCGTCGACGGCGGGCATTCGATCGGCCGTTGAATCGGTCGCCAAAGAGCGTTGCGGCGAAAGATAATTTCGTTTCGGCGTATGGGCCGCCAGTCTGATTGCGCAATGGGAGGGCGGTCATGAAATCGATTGACCGTTGCGAGCGCAGGCCCAAATATCACTACAAAGTTCACGGGTTGGGAGTAGCCCGTAGCAGGCCGGGATAGCGGTGAGCCCGACTGCAAAGGTTTGAGGAGACCGGAAATGACAGTCCATGATGTTTCGCTCGACGACAAGTTTGATCTGACCAAGGAGCGCATCTTCGTTACTGGATCCCAGGCGGTGGTTCGCCTGTTGATGATGCAGCAGGAGCGGGACCGTCGGGCAGGCCTCAACACCGCGGGCTTCGTTTCCGGCTACCGCGGGTCTCCGCTTGGTGGCCTTGACCAGCAGATCCTGCGTGCGCAGCGCTCCCTGACGGAGCGCAACATCCTGTTCCAGCCAGGGCTGAACGAAGAGCTTGCCGCGACAGCCTGCTGGGGAACGCAGCAGTCCGGTCTGGATGGAACAGGCAAGTTTGACGGCGTGTTTGCGCTTTGGTACGGCAAGGGGCCTGGCGTCGACCGTTCGGGCGACGTGTTCCGTCACGCAAACCTGGCCGGGTCGTCCCGGCATGGCGGCGTGCTGGCGCTGATGGGGGATGACCATACGGCGGAAAGTTCGACCAATGCGCACCAGACCGAGTTCAATTTCATCGACACGATGATCCCGATTCTCAACCCGGCCGGCGTGCAGGAAATGATTGACTACGGCCTGCACGGGTTTGCCATGTCCAGGTTTGCCGGAACCTGGGCCGCTCTCAAATGTGTCAAGGACAACGTCGAATCGACTGCATCGGTGGATGCGGGTGTTGACCGTTTGAAGATCATCCTGCCGGATTTCACCATGCCTCCGGGCGGGCTCAACATCAGGGCCAATGACCTCGATTTTCTCGGTCAGGAAATGCGGCTGCATGAATTCAAGCGCGATGCTGCGAGTGCCTATATTCGGGCAAACGGCCTGAACCGGATCATCTATTCAGGCGGGAGCAACGCCAAGATCGGCATCCTGACGGTTGGCAAGAACTATCTGGATGTGCGCCAGGCTCTTGACGACCTGGGGATCGACGAGGCGCGAGCCAACCAGATCGGCGTCCGGTTGTTCAAGGTGGCCTGTCCCTGGCCGTTTGATTTGGCCGACATGGCCGAATTCGTCGATGGTCTCGACATGGTGATTGTCGTCGAGGAGAAGCGATCGCTGCTTGAAAGCCAGCTGCGCGAAGCGCTCTACGGGACCGCGCGGCAGCCCGTAGTGGTTGGCAAGCGCGACGAGCGCGGCGACTGGCTGTTCCCGGTGAAGGGGGCGCTTGATCCAAACGATATCGCCGTGGCTGTGGGCGAGCGCGTCCTGAAGGTAATCGGATACGCCGAGGACATTGATGCAAAGGTGAAGCGAATCCGCCAGTTCCAGAGCATGCTGGCAACTGTTTCGGACGTGTCGACTCGCACGCCCTATTTCTGCTCGGGATGCCCGCACAATTCCTCGACCAAGGTTCCGGAGGGCTCGGTTGCCGCAGCCGGGATCGGGTGTCATTTCATGTCCTTGTGGATGGACAGGGATACGAGCGGGTTCACGCAAATGGGCGGCGAGGGGGCGCAGTGGGTCGGCCAGGCGCCATTCACCACGCGTGAGCATATCTTCCAGAATCTCGGTGACGGTACCTACAACCATTCCGGTGTGCTGGCGTTGCGGTTCGCCATCGCCTCGGGCGCCAACATTACCTACAAGATCCTCTACAATGACGCCGTTGCGATGACGGGTGGACAGACCCATGAAGGCGGACTGACCGCTGACGCCATTGCGCGCCAGGTTCGCGCCGAAGGCGTCGAACGCATCGCCCTGGTCAGCGATGATCCGGACAGGTATCCGGCAGGTACCGCCTGGCCGTCGGCAATGAGCATTCATCACCGCTCCGAGATGGATGTCGTGCAACGCGAACTGCGGGACGTGCCGGGCGTGACGGTTCTGATCTACGATCAAACCTGTGCTGCCGAGAAGCGGAGGCGCAGAAAGCGCGGCACCTATCCCGATCCGGACAAGCGTGTCTTCATCAACGAACTGGTCTGTGAAGGATGCGGGGATTGCGGTGTGCAGTCGAACTGCGTTTCGATCCAGCCGGTCGAAACCGAATTCGGGCGCAAGCGCAAGATCGATCAATCCAGCTGCAACAAGGACTATTCCTGCATCGAGGGGTTCTGCCCGTCGTTCGTAACAGTGCATGGCGGACGCATCCGCAAGGCGGATACCACGGTGCTCAAATCGGCGCCCGATCCTCTGGAAGGGCTGCCGGATCCTGAAATTGCCTCCCTCGAGAAGGGCTGGGCATCGATCATCGATGGCGTCGGTGGAACCGGCGTGGTGACAATTGGCGCCATTCTTGGCATGGCCGCGCATCTGGAAGGCAAGGGATGCGGCATGATCGACATGGCCGGCCTGGCCCAGAAGGGCGGGGCTGTGTTCTCCCACGTTCGCATTGCCAGCAAGCCTGAAGACATACACGCCATCCGGATTTCGGCGGGCAAGGCCGATCTGGTGCTGGGCTGCGACCTCGTCGTTTCGGGGTCCCGGAAGGTGCTGACGTCGGTGCGGGAAGGTGAAACCGCATTCCTGGTCAACACCAGTGAGGTCATGCCGGGCGATTTCACGCGCAATGCGGACTTCTCCCTGCCGACGGAGCGGTTGAAGCGGGCGATCGTCAAGGCTGCCGGTGCGGATCGCACCAGTTTCTTCAACGCGACGCTCGCAGCCACGCGCCTGTTCGGCAACGCCATCGCGGCCAACATGTTCATGCTGGGAATGGCGTCGCAAAAGGGTGCCCTGCCTCTGACACCTGCCTCGGTGGAGGAAGCCATTCATCTCAATGGCCAGGCGGTGACGATGAACATCGCGGCTTTCCGCTGGGGCAGGAAGGCGGCGCACGACCCGCAGTCCGTCGAGGCGCTGATGTCCGACCAGCCTGGTCCCGCGGAGCCTCCGGCCAAGGAAACCGTAGCCGACATCATCGACCGCCGAGCGGAGTTCCTCCGCGGCTACCAGAACAAGGCCTGGGCCGCGAAATACCGGGAAACGCTGCAACCGCTTGTGGAAGCCGAAGTGCTTGCCTGCGGCGAGGCGGGGCCGGTTTCAGAGGCTGCCGCGCGTTCGCTGTTCAAGCTGATGGCGATCAAGGATGAGTACGAAGTGGCGCGTCTTTACAGCGATGGCAGCTTCAAGCGGCAGCTGGACAGGCAGTTCGAGAGTTACGACAAGCTCGAGTACCACATGGCACCTCCCGTACTGGGGCGCAAAGACGCAAGCGGCCACCCGAAGAAAACCTCGTTCGGTGGAACAATGAGAGTACTGTTTCCTGTTCTGGCGGCGCTCAAGGTGTTGCGAGGAACGCCTCTTGATATGTTCGGCTACAGTGACGAACGGCGTATGGAGCGTGAGATCTTGTCAGTGTTTGTGGATGAATTGAAGCAGATCTGCGTTACCCTGCGGAGCGATAATTCTGACCAAATTGCTGAGTTTCTTGCATATCCCATGAAAGTAAAGGGTTATGGGCACGTGAAAGAGCGTAATTTCAAGTTAATTTTCCCCGAGAAAGAGAAAATGAAGAAATCAATACTTGAAGGAATTTCCAGCTCTGCTTCAATCGCTGCTGAATAGCTTAACAAGTTACATTAGTATTTCCTAATTATTAACTTGTTAACCCAGATTTTGGAAACGATAATTCATTGAGATTGTTGTCCAAAATGGGTGTTGGATAAATGTGTTCTTAATCTCCCTCTGATACGTTTCTGTCTCAGATTCAGGGATTAGTGTTCATGCAGCCCGCAGACAACACAACATTTGCAGACGAGGTTCGTCTGTCCTTCGTCGCCTCGCTTTATCAGAAGCGGGGCACTTTGGCTGCAGGAATGGTGGCCCATCTCGTCACGACCCTGGCGATCTATCTGCGTATCGATGATCCTTTCTATCTGTATGCCGCCCTGGCCCTGTTCGTGACCTGGGCAGCGCGGACCGTCGACATGATGGCCTTCGACCGGAAGGACAAATCGGCTTTCAAGCTGGCAGACACGTTGCGTTGGGAGAAGCGCTATGTCGCTGGTTCCCTCGTCGCAGCCTTCATCCTGGGGACCGTTTGCGGTCATGCGCTTGTCATGGCGCAGGATCCGTTTGCCGAACTTGCGACCATTTCGGTCACCATCGCCACGATGATCTCGGTGGTCGGGCGGAATTTTGGCTCGAAACTCAACGTCGACATGATCATGCTCGCTGCCTGTCTGCCGATGATGGCAGGCTTCCTGATGGCGCGTGACCCGTGCATGCTGGTTCTTGCGGTGCTGCTGCTGCCGCTTTTCCTGACGACACGTTCGATGGCCAATGGCGTCCGTGATTTCCTTTTCAACTCGGTTACAGCCGAACGGAAGACTGCGGAAATCGCCGAGAGATTCGATACCGCCCTCAACAATATGTCACATGGCCTGTTCATGCTGGACGGGGACGGGCGCATCGAAGTCGCCAACCGCAAGGCACGCGAATTTTTCAGCATCGACAGGAACACGGACCTGACCGGGCGCGCGCTTAAAGCCGCGTTGAGGCTTGGGACCCGGAATGGAGTCATCGCGAAAGAAAACTTCGGGCAAATCAACCAGCATCTCGACAGTCTCGTAAGCGGTCGGGATGATCGGGCATTGGTGCGGTTCGACAAGACCACCTGGCTTGAATTCACGGCGCGCTATCGCGGCGAGAAGGGCGTGGTGCTGATTTTCGAAGATGTGTCCGAGCGGATCCAGTCCGAGAAGCGTATTCTGCATATGGCGCGTTATGACAATCTTACCAACCTGCCGAACCGGTCCTGGTTCAAGGAAGTGGTTGGTATGAAGATTGCCAGCGCAAAACCGGACCAACAATTGGCGCTGGCCGTGCTGGACATCGATGATTTCAAGCATGTCAACGACACGATGGGTCACGTCAACGGCGACAAGCTGTTGTGTGCGATCGCCAACAGGCTCCGCTCGCTGTCGCGGCCGAAATTCGTGGTTTCGCGTTTCGGCGGTGACGAGTTCGTGCTGTTCCTGCCCGAGGTGAAGGATCTCGATGATCTTCACGCCACGATGGATCACGTGATCGACACGTTGCGCGGAACCTACATCATTGATGGCCACAAGCTCTTCATCAGCCTTTCGGGCGGTGTGGTGATGGCGCCGGTATCGGGCGTTCAAATCGAGGAAATGCATATCCAGGCCGATCTTGCGCTGTATGAGGCGAAGCGACGGGACAAGAACAGGTGGACGCTGTTCGAGGCTTCCATGGACCAGCGCTATTCGGAGCGCCAGGGCATGAAGGCTGCGTTGCGCGAGGCGATCCGGACGGGGGCAATGGACCTGTTCTATCAGCCGATGTTCAACCCTCAGGGCACCCGGATTGTTGGTGCGGAAGCGCTTTCCCGCTGGATTCATCCTGAACTGGGACCGGTCTCGCCGGCGGTCTACATTCCGCTTGCCGAAGAAATGGGAATCATCAGCGAACTGACGCGGTGCGTTATCGAGCGTGCCTTGCAGGATGCGGCGAACTGGCCGGGGAACCTTCAGGTCTCGGTCAATCTTTCCGCTCATGATCTCAATGACAGGGCGATCATTTCGGTGATTGCCGACGCTCTCGACCGCACCGACCTGCCGCCGGGCCGTCTGCAACTGGAGATCACCGAAAGCGGTCTCATGAACGACCTGAAGACCGCGCGCGAAATCCTGACGGAACTTCGTTCCATGGGCCTATCGATCGCCATCGACGATTTCGGTACCGGTTACTCGAGCCTGAGTTATCTCGACATGCTGCCGCTCAACAAGGTCAAGATCGACAGGTCGTTCGTGCGGGATCTGACCAAGGATCCGAAGAAGCTGAAGCTGCTTCGGGGAGTGGTGCATCTTGCCCGTGAGCTCGGACTCGAGGTGGTTGTCGAGGGTGTTGAAACCGAAGATCAGCTGGTGATGATCAGCGACAATAATTGCGCCGATATCATCCAGGGATACATTTTCGGCACCCCGATGCCGCACGGATCCTTCATCGAGCTGGCAAACAAGCTGTCCAGCAACCCGCGACGGCTTAGTGTTGTCGGCGAGGCAGAGCAGGTGCGGAAGTCCGGCAACTAAGGCGTACGTCGTTCGCCGCACATACAGTCAACAGCTCTCGTCTGGTTGTAGGCAAAACGAGCTTGCAATTAGACCGATGAATTCTCTCCGGCATTTTTTCATAGCTTCATTGTTTTTCCATCGTAATTTCAGGTTTCGTTAACCTTAATGAAGGGTTAGCGCGCTGAAGCCCGCCTGGCGCGATTGATTAAGACAAATTTAACGATAAGCTTTCGTCGTACGCAACGATGAGGACTTGTCATCAATGGCCAATGCGGCTCAAGGCAAAATCACGGGCTTCAGTGCAAGCGTCATGCGCTTCCTGGAGAGCATTGAGTATCGCCGCGTCGACAACGCGAATGATCTCGAGGATGTTGCCCGTATTCGCTACAAGGCCTTCACGATGGTGGGGCTTGCGCCGCAGAATGGCTCATTGCTGATCGATGACCTTGATTTCAAGCCCAACGCCCATGTGATGGGCATCTATTTCGACGAACAGCTGGTGTCGACCATCCGCGTTCATCACGTGACCTCCGCAGAGCGCGATAGCGTTGCGGTTTCGCATTTTCCCGATGTCATGAACCCCTTGCTGGATGCCGGCCAGACGTTCATCGACCCGGTCAGGTTTGCGGCCGACCCGGATATCATGCGCGAGTATCCTGCCCTGCCGTACCTGACGCTCAGGGTTGCCACCATGGCGACAGATTATTTTCACACGGACTACTGCCTTTCGGTAATCAAGCCAAATCATCGGGCTTTCTACAAGCGCATCTTCAATTCCCATCCGCTTGTGGAGCCAAGGTATTTTGAAAAATACGACAGCAACATCGAGTTGCATGCGTCCAATGCGCATGTCGAACTGCAGAAGATCTATGACCGTTTTCCATTCTTCAACTCCCAACTCTGCGAGCGCCGACTGATGTTCGCACCCAGGCAGGAACTGTACATGCCGCCCCTGACCATCCGGCCGACGGCACGCTATGCACTCCAGCAGGCCGGCTGATCAATCGGCACGTTCATGCGGCTGTCTGGTTGAGGCGCGGGTGAGAATGCGCCGGGGTTTTGCCACCGTCCTGTGACCTGATGTCCATTGCACAATGGTCGAGGTTTGTGTAATCCGTGCATGAATTGCCAATTGGGGAGCTACAGTATGGCTGAACAGATGAACGGTCCTGCCGAAACCGGTGCTGCTATGGATTATTCCGAGCATGAAAAAACCTATGCGCTGTTTCTGGCAGGCGCCAAGTACGGGACAATCGTGATTGTCGCCTTGCTCATCGCAATGGCCGTGTACTTCTTTACCGGCGCAGGTGCGATAACCGGTATCCTGACATTC
>Ga0114916_1000966_pt1 | contig 17357 bp, 21 predicted proteins | sample MalvirAntarct_66_FD_83501 | JGI IMG/M metagenome (GOLD analysis project Ga0114916, IMG submission 83501) | Marine viral communities from the Global Malaspina Expedition - Malaspina viral metaG Antarct_66 | ecosystem: Environmental > Aquatic > Marine > Oceanic | place: West Anvers Island... | reverse complement strand
TGTTGACGATTATTATTTTTTACTATTCCATTCAATTTATGGTTTATGATGATATAGATGAAAAATTGAAACATGAAAGCGAACGCATAAACTACTCATTTCAAGAACAAGGAAAACTTCCATCCTCTAATTATATTGTAGACATAATATCGATTAAGGATAATTTGCCGTACACCAATGTTTTCAAGGATACCTTAATCTACGAAATGTATGAAAAAGATTTAATTCCCTATAGGAACTATGAATTTTACACCCCTATTGGTAAGGAAAGGTATAAAATAACGCTTAGAAACATTCTCTTGGATAGCGATGATCTAATTAGAGGTCTGTTTGTTACAACAGCGCTAATTTTATTATTAATGTTAACAGGTCTATTTTTTTAAAATCAAAAAATCTCAAAACATTTATGGAATCCTTTCTTTAAGAATTTAACAAAACTGCGCAGTTACGATATTACGAAGAAAAACAAGGTGTGTTTTGAAACTTCTGATGTGAACGAGTTTAAAGAACTCAACAATGTAGTAAGTTCTCTAATAACCCAAATTGAATTGGATTTTCAAAATCTTAAGGAATTTAATGAAAATGTTTCGCACGAAATGCAAACACCATTAGCGGTGATGCGAAATAAAATGGAATTGTTGTTAGAAAGTAAAAATCTCGATGAAAGAGAGATAGAAATGGTGCAGGCAACTTATAGAGAAACCACTAAATTATCAAAAATAGGTAGATCCCTTGCCTTAATTTCTAAAATTGAAAACCAAGAATTCAATCAAAATCAGAATTTGAATATTAAGAAAATAGTTGAAGATGTATTGAACAACTTTGAGGAGATGATAGCATTTAAAAAAAATGACCTTAAAACAACCCTCATTGATAAAATTTTGATTTTAGACCCTATTCTGGCTAATATTCTATTTGCAAACCTTATAAAGAATGCCATCCAGCATAACAAAGAAGAGGGTTTTATTTTTCTTTCTTTGGATAATGAAAAATTTGTAATTGAAAATTCTGGAGATGTTTTAAGTGAAGAACCGGAGAAACTTTTTAAGCGCTTTCATAAGAACAAGTATTCTTCGGAATCTATGGGTCTTGGTTTAGCTATAAACCGTAAAATTTGTGAACTTTATGGGTTTACCCTTGAATATAAACATCACGAGGGAATTCACCGATTTGTCTTATTTTTTTCTGAATTATAATTCCCTTAAGAATTTGGTTTTATGTTTTGGGAATATTAATGTTAATAATCGCTACTTAATGACTTCAAAAATATTTTATCCTTTCGATATTCAGCATATTGATTATGAGCGTTATTCATATACCGTCGATTTTGCACGACAAACGAATTCAGAAGTAACTTTCTTTACCGTTTTACCTGAAAACAGTTCAGAGCAAGAAAACAATATACCTCATCTTTATTTATCTCGGCACTATGGTTATTATCAATCATTTCATAATAGATGGCAAAGAATGGATGATTTTAAGAAAAAGAGGGTTTTTAAGGAGGGAGCGTTAAGATTGGAATTGAAAAAGATCTTGCAGACTGAACAATATGATCTGCTCATACCTAATTCAAGTGAATGTGAGCAGATAATAAATGAATTTTACACCAAAGCTCATATAATTAGTCATTCCTTAACAACACAACTTTTCAATTTTATTATTAAAGATAGCATTATAAAATAGGCTGATTCGTATTTTATAAAAATAGGAAATAATTTTGTTTCAATATCTCCATCCTTCCATAATATGGTGGATAATAGGTCATTCCATTTTCCAGGCCTGTGGGCTGTGGAAAGGATCTCAATGTGATGGCTGAAGTGCTCTTGTCCTGTTACGAACTTTTTTTGGAGACCAATACTAAAGTCAAAACACATGCTACATCCAACTTAAGTGCAGATGAGTTAGAATTATTTTATGGACATCGGGTGCGAAGCAGGATGCAGGAACTGTTTAATTTGATTGCTATTGATACAAAAGCTGGGGATAAGAGGAAATAAATCAACTTCTGAAAGACTTATATAATAAAATTACTTCAGATATAAATTGCTGAACAATGGTTTTCAAACTCTTCGTTAATTCTAAAAAAATATCTTTCATAATACTACTAATTTTGTATGGATAGCAGCATGGCCAATGCGATATGTTGGATATTATCGGTATCTGAAATATAGCTGGCTTCATCGACATTACTCAAAAATCCCAGTTCCAAAAGCGTTGATGCACAGTAATTATTAATTTCTCGCAAAACCTGAAAATTTGCAAACTTCACACCTCGACTTTCATATCCTATTGTTTTGTATAGCATCTTTCCGATCTGATAACCGATAAATACGGATTCTTTTGAATATTTCCCTTGCACTCTTGAAGCATAAACCTCTATGCCTCTTGCATTCGCATTATCTGAATAATTACAATGCAACGACACAAATAAATCAGCTTTTAAGGATTTGGTTAGTTTAGTTCTATCCGATAGGGAAATAAGCGTATCACTATATCTCGTCAAATAAATATCCAAGGGCTTTTTCAAATCGTTGTTTAACTTCAAAATCTCATTTGCAATGGACAAAACCACATCCTTTTCTTGGATGCCATTTATGCCTATTGCACCGGAATCTTTTCCACCGTGTCCAACATCAATAATTATTCTTTTTTGCGTTGCAGTTTCTTGCCCAAAAATGATGCACATTTTTAAGAGCAAAAAGACAAAACTGACGTTTTTGAGCACTTTTTTCATTTTCATTTTTCAGGTTATCAACAACCAATATTCAAAATCCCATAAAATTTAATGCCAAATAACAGCAAAGGAATTCAAACGAAATCAAATAATATTTTATTTACAAATATCTGATTATCAGTTATTTATAAGCAAATATATGTATATTTCCAATAACGAAAACAACACAAATTTTTAAACCGTTACGTTATGAAAAAATCAATCTTTTGCGCAGTACTTCTTTCACACCTCTCAACATCACTTTTTGCCCAGATTGGCGGTATTGAAAATTCCGTTAATGATGTTTCCAACACCATCAGAACCATTTTTCCCATCATTTTGGGGGTCATTTTCCTTATAGGTTTCCTGTTTAACGCAGGACACTTCTTTGGCGAAAATGCTGACCTCAAAAAAGGAATCACAAGGGTTCTCGTATTCGTTTTGATTGCAGGGGCAGTCGTAGGAATCTTCACATACCTCATCGGAATCGTAGTCTAACCCTCTAAGCGGGATTTAATTACCAAGCTTTATGAAGACATTTGAGATCTATAAAAACATCAGGAAACGGGCGGTTATTTTTGGACTGCCCATTTCCCTGTTTGCGTTAATGATGGTGGCCATACTTGCTTCGCTATTGGTCATCATCTTCTCATTCAGCTTCGGGATGATTATAGGGATATTGATATTTAATGCAGCGCTCTACATCACCTTGATTCGGATTACGGACCACCCACAACTATTTCAAATGGCCAAGGCTTTTCCAAGTATCATCAGTAACAAACGAAATTCAGGCTTCAATTATGGACAAGATTAACCTTTCGGCATATCAACCCATTGCAGACATACAGGACCATACCGTCTTTGCCAATAATGGTAACGTGGTCTTGTGCTATGAGGGAATTTTGCCCGAAATATACTCCCTTTCCGAAAAGGATTTTGAGGATATGCACGGTGCCTGGTTCCAGGCCTTGAAATCACTACCTGTAGGAACTGTGGTCCATAAGCAGGATATTTATCTTAAAAAATCCTATTCTTCGGAACAACTTCCGAATACAACTTTTTTAGAGAAAGCCACATACGAGCATTTTAAAGGTCGTGCACATATCGAGCACAAGTGTTATCTGTTCTTCATCTTGACCAAAAACAAAGCGCTCAACAACCCAAAATATGTCAATCCGTTCCGAAAGGTTTTCAAGGGAATAGTACAAGAACTGGATGATAACATTCAAAGCTTCGCCAACTCGGTAAACGATTCGATTTCCTTTATAAACAATAGCCGAAGAGTGTCTTTCAGACCATTGAAAGAGAAAGAAATTGTCGGTCTCACGGAGACCTATTTCAATGGCTTTAACGAAGGCTTGGATACGGATATTTTACTCGATAAAAAAAGCGTCACTATTGGCGAAAACCATTTTGATGCCCTTGCCATCAACAGCGAACTGTGCTTTGGCGAAAGTGTACAGAGTAGCAAGACCAATGAGAAATTCACTTCAGACGATTTTGTATTTCATCAAGGGTTTATTGATGGCTTAGGGCTTACGCTTAATGAAAACCATATTGTTAATCAAATTATTTATCTCGATGACAAACAAAAATGGCGCAAGCTGCTCGATAAGAAAATTGAAGAGCTTAACAAAAGTTCCAATTTCGGCTCACAGAACAAAGTGGTACTTGGAAAGATTCAGCATATTCTCGACCAAATTAATGCCGATGACAGTTCACGGATTATACGTGGCCATCTTAATATTGTCTATTGGGCGAAAGAACCTAAAGAGCTTGACAAAATCACCTCTAAGATAAATACTGAATTTAAAGAATTGGACATCATCCCCTACTATCCCAGAGGCGAAGAGCGCAAGAATTACATCCTGAACAGCTATTGCTGTTTCTCGTCCAATTTCTCGAATAACGATTTATATGTAACCGATTTAAAACACGCACTTTGCCTGTTCATCAACAATACAAATTACAAGTCCGATGCTACCGGAATAATCTTTAATGACCGAGAACACAACATTCCAGTTCTAAAAGATGTTTGGGACGAACGCAAAAAGCGCATCAAGGCACGAAACTTTGCCATTTTCGCACCGACCGGAGAAGGCAAATCCTTTTTGGCCAATAACATTTTGCGTCAGTATTTTGAAAGTGGCGTTCGTCTGGTCATCATCGATTTAGGCGGCTCTTATACCAAATTCGCCAAGCTTTATCCTGATCAATACACCGTGCTTCGTTACGAAAGCGGAAAGAATTTGGGCATCAATCCATTTTATATCAACCATCCAAATGATCTTAGCCCTGAACGCCTAGAGGATTTATCCGTGTTCCTATTTGAGCTCTTTGCTTCAGATTTGAAAGTGACCAAGGCACAATCCGTTTCCATCAAAAAAATATTGCGCCATTATTACGATAGCACTTCTGAAAATCATTCTTTGGACGGGTTTTACAGTTTTATAGAAAAGAATCAAGAACATCTTCTTGACACCCTTAAAATCCATCCCGACTACTTCAATGTCACGAGCTTTTTGCACGTAATGTCTGAATATGTTGGCAATGGTCTCTATAGCTTTCTATTTGAAGTTAGCGAAGACCAGATTTATAAAATTGAGGACAAGCGACTGATAGTTTTTGAACTGGATGAAGTGAAGGACAATAAAGAAATCCTGTCCGTCATGTTAAAGCTCATTAAGTCAGCCATACAAAGCACCATTTGGAAGAACAGAGCAGAAAAAGGCATCATCCTTTTTGACGAGTTTGCCAAGCAACTGAAGTTTGAAAACGTATTGGAAAGCGTAGAATTTTACTACCAAGCCATCCGTAAACAGAACGGTGCGATTGGCATCATTCTCCAATCCATCAATCAGCTTCCAAACAATGCAACATCGGCAAGTATCCTTGAAAACACACAGGTCATCTACAGTCTTAATAATGAAAAAGGCTATACAGAATTGGTCAAACGTCTCAATTTATCCAGCCACGATCTCAACCAGTTAAAATCCATCAAGAACAATCTTTCCGGACCACGGAAATACACAGAAATGTTTATCAAAATCGGCAGGGAAAGCAACATTTTCAGGTTGGAAGTTCCTAAGGAAGTGTATGCCGCTTACCTGACCGATGGAAAAGAAAACGAGGAAATAATGAAGCTCTACGAGCAACATCAGGATATGGAAAAAGCAATCATTGAATTCACTTCTAAAAATTAATATTATGAAACCAAAGGTTCACAAATACCAAAACAGATGTTTAACTATGAGTAAATCGAAACTTATAGTACTCGCAATGGCACTCCTGTTCAGCTTGAACATGAAAGCCCAGGGAATGCCCATGTATGACAATACCAATTTTATAAGCCTGGTAAAACAACTTGTAGAATCAGGCAAACAGACCGCTCAAATGATTAAGTCTGTAGAATTCTTGAAAGATGCCAAAGAAAGCATAGAAAAAGTATCCAATGTGGTAAGACAACTTAATGCTGTCCAAGAAATCGCAACTAACAATCAGCGTCTTATTCAGGTAATGCAAAACGATTTACAGGATATTTTAAACTCTCCTTACATCAAACCAGACGAAATTGGCAGAGTTGTGGAATCGTTCGATGCCATAGTCCAAAACTCATTGGACACGGTCGATTTTATAGACGAGATCCTATCCAGCGATTACCTAAAAATGAGCGATGCCGAACGTGCAGAAATCCTAAAGCAAAAAGAGCTGGAATCGAAAGAAATGGTTTCCAATATCAGCACCAAGATCAAGCGCTACAAGAACATCCTTTCCTTCAGAAAAATGCAGGATAAAGTCAATAACCGTGAAACTGATTATTAAAAGATGACTGCCAATATCATTTTAGGGATCGGATTGGAATACATCGATACGGTGTTCCAGACCATACGGGCCAGCGACTTTTCGCAGTACACCATTGCGGGAATGAAAACGCTTGCGGTTCTGTTCTTTTTGGTCAACATCCTGAAAAAATATAACGAGGGCATTGCAGATAAGGACGGTTACACTTGGGGATTGAGCCCAGGGGAACTGGCAAAGAATTTTGCGGTTGTCCTGCTGGTCATCTTTTCTACACAGGTGTTAGGTTTTTTTGATGGCATTCTAGTGGCTATTGAAGGACAATATCGAGGAACGGCACCGGCATTATTGCCATTACAGATGCAGGACATTCCCTTAGAGGAAGATGTAAGTCTTTTTGATGTTGCCAGTTCAGCCATGACACTTTTGTATGAAGCATTGGTGACGCCATTATACGGGTTCAAGATATTGGCTTTTATATTAAGTACCATCCTCTGGATATTGGATCTGTTCATCTATCCGCTATTCTTGGCAGAGCGGTTTTTTCTCTTGGGAATAATGCAGGCATTCTTCCCATTGGTCATTAGCCTTGCAGTCTTTGAGAAGTTTCGTTCGCTGGCCTTTAACTTTTTTAAATTGTATGCTGCCGTTTATATGCTCGTGCCAGCGTTCTTTCTGGTCAATGTATTTATCAATGCCATTTATACGGAAATCAACACCAGTTTCTGGGTCAACCTATTTGGGACCGATACAGGTCAAGACTTTTTTGCACCTGTCGTTCAATTGGGCTCTGTTGGCTTTATCGTCTTCCTGAAATTCAAATTGTACAGGCGTGCCACATCCTTTACACTCAGATTGTTTACTGCCTAAGGCAGATTAAAAATAAAATTATGAAAACACCTTACAAGAATATCTACAACGTCCTAAAGCTGAATCGTTTTATTGTTTTGGCTGTCGTTGTCTGTGCTCTGCTATCCAGTTCTTTTTCAGTTTGGATGGTATTCAACACCAATCAAAAGGCACTCAATAGTGCATTTGCAATCAATACAGATGGTAGCATCATTCCTTTAAAACTGGTCACCCAAAAGGAGAATTTCAGGGTCGAAGCATTGGCGCACTTGCAACTGTTCCATAATTACTTTTACAACATTGATGCAAGCAATTATGAAAAGAATCTTGCAAAAGCACTTTGGCTGGGCAATAGTTCCGTGGACAATCTATACCGTCAAAAAAAAGCAGATGGTGTATATAATCGGCTATTACAATACTCGCTCGTTCAGAAAATTTTGAGTATCGATTCCCAGATCGAGGAACAAAACGGAACATATGTCTTTAGAACCGTTACGATATTTGAAATCAATAGAGGCTCCATAATTGACACCTACGAACTGGTTTCAACTGGAAACCTAATTATGGTTGACCGAAACTTTCCTAACAATCCGCACGGATTATTGATTACCAATTACTTTGAAAACACCTTAAAAAAAGCACTCCTATGAATGTAGAAAAGAACAAAGTGGCATTCGCAGCTGTATTGGCCGTGATTTTCATATTCCTGATTTCCTATTCCGTAATGGTTATGGGCGATGATGAAAGTGAAACTGAAAACCTTCAACACACCTTAGTTCCTGATTTGGAGGAAAACCAAAAAGAATATGATTCTAAACTGGATGCCATTAACGACTTAAAAGAAGTACGTGAAACCAATGCACCCAGCATCTACGATGAAAAATTGATTGATTCCCTGGGCTTTTACGACCCAGATTTGCCGGAACGAGAGAAAGAACGCATTGTAGATAGCATCTACGATGCTGGTAGAATCAAGTATTCCGAAAAGCGCTATCAGAACCTTGGACAAAAAAGAGTTGCTCAGCAAACCGTACTCAAAGAGGATTCAGCTGAAGTCAAAAGAGACCAAAAAATTGAAGCGAAGGAATTGGGGCTGGAACATCAACTGTTTTTTGCTGCTTCGCCCAAAGCAAACGACATTTCAACTATCAGCAATACGGATGAAACAATCCATGCGGTCGTCGATGGCGACCAAGTAGTAAAAGCAAACTCCCGATTAAGAATGCGCCTTACCAAAGCTGCAAAAATTAACAATAAGCAAATGCCAAAAAACACGCTCGTTTTTGGATTTATCAGCTTTCAGCCCAATCGTGCTTTGATTGAAATTGAAAATATAAAGCATCATCCCACCAAACTCAAAGCGTTCGATCTGTCAGATGGTAGCGAGGGTATCTACGTAGAGAACAACTTTAGGACAGAAGCTACCAATGAGGTCCTTGATGACATTCTTAGCGACATTAATATTCCCACCGTTCCACAAGTTGGTGGAATTACAAAAGTACTGAGACGTAACAACCGAAATGTAAAAGTCACGGTATTGAATAATTTCAAACTCATTTTAAAACCCAAGCTATGAGCCCGTAATCCCATATTAACTCGGGACAAGTTGGGCATTTAAAAACACACTCTTATGAAAAAGCATATCATTATTTCTACTCTTGTGATTAATTTTGCCTTCGCGAAAGCAAACGCACAAACCGCGCACATACTCGACACCATTTATGCAAACGACACCAAGAATGTTGCGTTATTCTTTCCAGAACCCATACGGCAAGGGATAACCGGCTCGGATAATTTTGTCTTTACCTACAACCGTGAGAAAGAACAGTACTTTGGCTTACTCCAAGCCCAACCCGGCCCAGAAAGCAATCTACTGGTAGTCAATAAAAATGGATCAGTTTTCTCGTATATTATAAGGTATAGAAAACAGCTTTCCAAGCTTCATTATTTCATTCCGTTATCCAATAGTATAGGGAATGAGAAACCGATTAAAGTCGATTCTATTCTTGCTGAATCCTCTGAAGAACTTGTAGAGAATAGAACGTATTACTACCAAAAATTCTGCTCGTATCTTCTTTATAGAAATCAGCGTATCGGTCGAATTAAAAAGCGAAATGAAGGTGTCGTTTTGAGTGTTGAGCATATTGTTTTTGATAAGGAAGAACTCTACTTCGTTATCCAGATTAAGAATAATTCAACCTTGGACTACGATTTAAATTTCTTGAACCTCTCGATTGAAACGAGACAGAAAGGAAAAAAGAAATCGTTACAACGCCTGTATCAAGAACCAATATACAGACATAATCTGCCTTCAAAAATAGTAGAAAGCGAAACGATACGATTCATATATGTAGTTCCTAAATTTTCATTATCCAATGATCGTAGGGTAATTTTGGAGTTGAATGAAAAGGATGGCGAACGCAATATTGAATTTAATATATCACACAAATATATTAATAACCCAAATTAAGAACGTTACGAAAAATTAGTTCTTTGCTCACTCGCATTATTGTTCCATTCGTGTTCAGATAACAAGAATCTTTCACCTTCTGAAACCGCTAAAGTTGTAACTGAAAGCTTTTATCACGGTGATGAAGCCACTTTAAAAAGACATACCACTTTGGAAGGCTGTGCAAACCTTTCAAGAATTCAAGCAATGTTTGCTGAAGTTAAAGATTCAGATGCTAATTTGATAGTGGTCGATGAAGCTATTGATGGTGAAGTGGCTTGGATGAAATATTCGACAGATTACGACCAGGTATTTTCAAACTAGTGTAAAGAAATGGGAAATGGAAGGTCACACATAACGGGCCTAGGGATAAGGGGCCTTTTTAATGGTCGAAGAAAAAAGTAGAAATGAATAAAGTTAAGCACTAACCGCTCTCTTCTCACAGCAAACTAGGTTAACCGATGGCATTCTCTTCTTTCAATAAAGGCTCTATCCATTTATGCATTTCATAAATATCATTAAATTCAGGGAATGGATTATCATCCAAAGGACTGTTCATTAAATAAGCATTAAAGAAAGCATCCGTACTTCTTCTTGGATGATGCCACAAGGAACTTTTTTTGAAATCGTCGATTACAGAGAAGTGATGGCTATAAATAAAGTCATACCAAGTATCTTCAACTTCTGCTTTAGGCTTTATGTCAATAATTTCCAATTCGTAAAAATTACGTGACTTATTTTCCATTGACGCATCAAGCATAAGTTTCTTGGCATCAACATCTGAAACTGGTGCACTATAACCGAAAATTGTTACGTAAAGCGAAGACTTGAAATATTCGCTTAAAATCTTCCACTCTTCGTTGATGAATTCGTTCGAGCTATAATTTTTTTTCTCTACAGGGTAGAGTAATTTCATATCCGAATATGGTTGACTGCAACGGTGGCAAATAATATTGTATTTGAAACCATCAGTGTCCGGTAAAACAGGTAAAAAGTTTGCAAACCCCCTTAAAGCATGATCTGGTTCGAGAACTTAAAAATGACACCTTGTTTTTGAAAACAATTTCACTTAGAGTGATTGGGCAAATTTAATTTAGAATAACGACTGTTTATCAGTCAGTTAAAATCAAGTCTTTGTTCTTTTCCCGATAGCTATCGGGACTATAAGCGCAGCGATCTTAATTCTTTATCGGACAATAATGATTTGAAACCTTTAATTTTGCAGTTGCTGCATATGCCTACGGCTACATTCCCGTGAAGAAATACAGCTTTCGGTAAATTTTTAATTGATGAATGTCGCCTCATTGTTTTAAGCAATAAAGGATCCCAATTAAATGTTGCAATCAAGTCTTTTTTTCGAAGGCTCAGTATCAGATAATCGTACAAAGTAGGTTTATCTGGGATTTCCATATCGTAAAAGTATTCATAGACCTTTTTGTCAATCGCTTTTTTGTCAGCCGATGTGGAACTATCACTAGCCAGCTTGCTATATAATTTTTCGAAATCGGAAGTTAAATTTTCGTATCGCTTAGGGATGAACCCGTGCAAATTCAGTTCATCAACGAGAGAGTTCATTAAAGGAAGTTTCATTCCGTTTCTATCGCCATTCGGGAATGAAGCCAAACTTGCACCAGCACCCAAGAGAACCAAGTGCGGCATTCCTTTATCGGGTATAATACTTTTTTTATTGCTCAAATTTTATTATTATTATTTTCTTAGAGCGAACTTATTCTTTCGGCATCAAAATAATACTATCATTAAATTCCTTTGAACAATGACAGTTTTTGATAATCGGTTTTTAATACCGAAAAGCCCCAGCCATCAATTCTATTTCTGAATTTTTAATCCCTATCTCTTGTGCCATATTTTTCCAGTCTTTCACCACGGATAACACTTTGTCAAGAATAGCTTGCATCTCTTTCTCGCTCAAACGGAAATATTTACCCACACTTTTGGCCAAATCAAAATCCAATGCATTATCATCCATATCGATATTTAGTGATAACCCATCTTTTTCTATGGATGGATTTAAGTCATAGGCTGGTGACAACACCCAACCCTTATCAGTTAAGATAAAACCGTGATTTCGCAGGTGGTCATCCGTGTTCGAAATAGCGATATTGAACACCATACGACGCCACAACTGATGTAAGTTGGCATCTACATCAACACCATAGTTCTCAATAAATTCAACAATCTCAAGATAGCTTGGCGCGGCATTTTTAATGGACTCTTCCGTATTGCCGGTCATCGTCATCGCAGAAGCAAAATGAATGCGTTTTTCTTTATTCCTATCGAACCTTTTGGTCAGGAAAGTATGGTGCTGGCCACTAATTTTTTCGATATTGGATTCTACCATTTCTATACCCGATGCAACGGCTAATCGGTATGCCAAAAATTCCCAAGCTGCTTTATCGACGGTGTCAGTTTTTGAAGGAAATTTTGCTATCCATAGATTTTTTTTGGCATCGAAAATATTGGCCTTGGGCCTTGCACCGCCCAACGAAGAGCCAGGTGCCAATAAAACGGCAATCCATTTCCGTAGGTCATCGTTTTGTTTATCACTTTCCAATTGTCTGGCCGCTTCCTGTAAATCGCCCAATGAAGACCAAGGCGGTGTAGGGGTTTGGGCATCATTGTCCAAAAAAGGACCTTCCAAATCAGTTTTAAAGCGTAAAGCACCCATCCTACTTTCGTCAAAAACGCCGAGCAGGTAATTTATTTCATAAAGTGTTGGTGGGCTTTCATCTTTCACCCTGGCGTCTTGTGCCGCCCTGCGTTTCATAAGCGTTTTGCCCCAAGTGTCCGGCATACTGTCGAGAAAAATTCCGAAATTCTCTTTGTTGGTCGGAAACTGAGGACCTGAATAAAATTCGATATCCGGGTCTAGTAATCGGTGGGAATCGGTTTTCAGCCAATCTTTGTCGTACTCAAAACTGAACGCCTTTTTACCCTTCGCAAAATGCGCAGAAAGCGTACCGACCAACGTTGGTTCTTCGAGGCCGACCCAATCGGCAAATACATATATGTCAAATTTTCCCGTAGCCATATATTTTATAATAAATCAAGATCTTGTAACTTTCTTCCAAATTTGTCATCGACTGCAAGTTTCAGGAAGTCGTCTTGAAGGTTCAGTACCCTGAACACATTAAAATACAGACCTATGGAAACTGCTGGGTCGCCTTTTTCGATACGATAAAGCGTAGCTCTATGAATACCGGCACGCTCGGAAACCTGTTCAGTTGTCAGCTTTCTTCTCTTGCGCGCCAGCTTTACATTTTCCCCGACCTGTTCAAAAATCTTTTGATATTTTGGAAGAAGAATCGTTTTCTTGGAATTCATAATGTGGCTTATTTAAGACAAATATACATTTTTTGTTGTAAATTAGCAACATTTCAAGTGTTTTAACTATGTATAGTATTTTTAACCAAGACCATCCTTTCGCAATACAAATGCGACCACCATTTGTATTTCGATTCCGCCCGCCCAACGAGAATACGTTAAGCGAGCTGAGAGAAAATTATATTTGGTTTTCAGATAGGGACTCTCTGAACGATGAATTGGACTCTAATCCTGAATTTGTAAAACTTTCAACTAACCCTGCCGAACTTGAACTACTTTACAATACGGTTGCAAAAAGCATCCTTGACCCAAAAACCAAAAATTATTTCGATGAGAATATGAACGCGGAAAGGCTTCAAGAATTTGCCGCAACCAAAATAAAACCATTCGTGTCAAGCTTCGGTATTGCTTGCTTTACGATGTACCCAATGAACGAGAAATTATGGGACATCTATTCAGAAAACAGCAAAGGGGCCTGTCTTCATTTTGACAGTAGTGATGACCCACCTTTTTTCCATAATATCCTTCCGGTATCTTACGTCTCAAAAATAAAGGAACGAGAGTACAACCCAATTTCGCAACCTGACCATATTGTTGATTTATTTTATAGAAAAACGGAAGAATGGTCCTATGAGAAAGAGCTTCGTCTTCTGAAAGACAGAACGGGTAGAATCAGCTTCAAGCCTTCCGCTTTATTGAATGTACTTATTGGATATGATGCCGAACCAGACTTTATCGAAACAATCGTAGCTACCATCAAAGAGAGCTATGATAACGTAAAGGTTTTTCAAGTCCTTGGACCGGTATCGATAGGGAAATTATCCTATAAACCACTATACATTCCTTGATTTGATATAGCGCTTTTAAACCCTTGCCATTAGCCTAGGGAATCAAGGAAGAGAGCTTTCAATGGAAAAATACTTACGGTTAACGAAGAGAAATTGTGGCTTTTTGGTTTAACATTTGACTAAGGTTTTGACCACCTATTTTACCTCTTGTTTGACCACCATTACACCACCATTTCACTATCGTAATTTAATTAAAAATGGACTTCGCCTCAGCATAAACCTTTTCAAAATTGGTCTCTAGATCAGCATTTGAATATTCCTTCGCGGCTTCAGGAAACTGTCTCTGAATTTTACCCAATTTGAATTGCACCTTCTTATCCCTACCATCCGCATACGTTATAAACTCGCCTTGCTTCAATCTAAAGAAAACATCTGCCCTAATTTTGGGAATCTCTTTTTCTCCCGTAGTTATGCGCGTATCAAAATCCAGATTGTGGCCTCTACTCACACTTTTGGTTGGATTTTTGACAATGTCAAAAAAGCGTTCATAATATTTTGCAGTATCCGGATCATTGACCTTTCCAAAAAATTGATAGGAAAGGTTGCTCAAAATAGCCTTGCTTGCCTTATCGCCATACATCATATCGTTTTGGATCTTGTCCTGCATTACGTAAATCGTTGAAATATCATAGCTTCGAAGTGTTGCCGGAATACGGTGCATATTCAATAATCGTATGGTCGGTGCTTCTTCCATTAATAAAAATGAAGGCTTTGAATTCCGAACGCTCATCTGCTTGGTTATGGTGTGGATAATGGTAGCGATAACCGGTGAATACGAGGTTTCGAATTTGGGGTTGTTTACGATCGATATTACAGTTGGATTTTCTGGACTATTGATATTGAGTGGGACTTCATCTGCGGACAATGCCATAAAGATACGTTGCGTACTGATGCGCTTCAGCGCGTTTGCCAAGGTGCTCTTTACTCCAGCGGTCTGCCTTTCGGAATCCTTGCCACTGATAAAGGCATCTGCCATGGCCCTTGAGGTTGCATTGGTTTCCAAAAACCGGATTAGGCTGTCCGTGTCCAGATATTGATAAACAGCAATCAGATGGGGCAATGTACAGTATTCTGGATATTCCGTTTTCAGTTTCCAGATCAGTCCCCGATCAAGCCTTCCGCGGCATCGTTAAAGAATTTGGTCGTTCCCGAAGTGCCAGCTTCCCGTTGCTCCAATAGGTTTTCAATCAATACTCTTGATACCTCATTTACGCTCTCCTCGTTCTCCAAATAGCGGGGTGCTATAGGATTTACCCTATGGATGATTTTATCGAAGGAAATGACCTTAAAGGGGATATCGCCATCCTTGAAAAGTGGATATGCCATTTCTGTCAGTTCAAAATCTTTGTAATCGTGAATAATTCCGCAAAAACCTTCTTTTTGAAAGTGTTTCAGAAATCCATAGACCACGCTTTCGGTCTTGCCACTTCCCGCAGAACCGATGATGGATGCCCCACGCTTGATGTTGTCCAGTCTGAAGTGTCCTGTTGTGGTGGCAAAGTTGACCTGATATTTGCCATCATGATTTTTTGGATGCTCGGTTTTATGAAGAAAAACATATAGGATCGTATTGATTAGTGTTAGTGGACAAACCAAATAAAGTGCTATTTGCACCAATGGCAGTTGTTGATTAAAATAATATGCAAGAGCGCCAATCCATAGAAAATTGACCACAAATGCATATCTGCTTATCCGAAACATTCCATAGAAAAGACAACTGGCCAAACCAATAATAAAAAGTACCGTTACGGGATTTTCCATGTGCATAATTTGAATTAGATTCCGATGGAACTTGATTTGATGGCCACTTCTACACCACGTCTTAGCCTGTTAAATATTTTCATTGCCAGTTGTGCTTGCGTGACTGGAATACTCGGCATCATCGGAATGCCAGCTTTACCCATTATTTTGAACGCTAATGCCTTTTCATTGGTGGGCAATTTCATCAATGATGCAAAATAGATTTTTGGATTTTTGATGAAATCTTTCCTGGCCTTATAGGTTTCTGCAAAGTTTCTTTGGTAGCCAAAAGTCTTGTCAAAAGTCTTTTCTGCTTTTGTAAAAAATCCATCCCTATCAAATCCACGTTTTACCGTTTTACCGTTCAATTCAACATCAGAAGCTTTGTATTTACTTCCAGGGGACAAACTGAATTTATTGGAAGCATCCTTACGGCTCACGACAATATGGATATGGCTCTGGCTGCCCTCCTTTTGCATTCCCTGTACGATGCGTTTTCCGTTCTGTCGGTGCGGCGCTTCTCTTTCTAGTTTAGCAATTTCTTTTTCCAATCTTTTCACATTTCCTTCCGCTCGCCCCTCTTTCACATTTCGGACTTCAGTTTTTAGTTGAAGTATTTTTGTGGCAAAAGGCTGGTTTTCTTTTATCTGAAAGTCCGTGCCCTTGAAGGTTCTTTGATGTTCAATTTTAGCATAGTATTTTATATCATCGATGGTAATGGGTCGTCCATTGATTTCACGATTAAATGAAGCCACATAATCCTTCATAATCTCAAGGGTATATTTTTGCAAATCCTCACTATGGTTCTGCAACCGTTTCAGCTCGTATTTTGAAGGGCTTACGGTAATAGAATAAAACCGTGGCTCGTGCTTTTCAAGTTTTGCAGTATTGCCGTCTATTTCCCTGACCACTTCCTCTGCTGAAATCCCGTCGCCATATTGATTGAAAAAATGCTCCATATCCTGCTGTTCCAGTCCTTGGTTTTCCTTCTCCAGATAGCCAACAAAATCAGCTGAACTTTTAGAATAATTGCCTCCCATTTTTTGAGCTGTGATCGTAATGTACATCGCCTATAATTTAAAGTTCATTTTTAAGATTTTACTTTTCGCGCCCGTCTGCCCGATTGGGAAAGCGTACCTCCTTTTTTTCTTCCGTAAATTTCTTTTCCAAAATCAAGGGTTTCCTTTTCGGTTCTTCAGTCTGAAAGAGTGATTCCAACATTGCAACCGTAGGCTTGGTTTGGGTCTTTTCAACATCCCTCATTATGGCGATTACTGCATTGATTCTTTTTAATAGTTTGGCTTCGATGGTTCGCCCAGTCGGACCTAATTTTTCTTTTGGCGATATCTCGTTATAGAAGAAAAAATCAAGAATGGCTTCCATCGTTTCCGTATGTGTCTTGAAGTGTTTTTTTGAAAATTCCTGGAAACGTTTGGCAGTTTTCCTTTTGAACCTGATAGTGATGAATGAATCCATTTTCTTTCGCTTTTTTGTGCATTTGACGTAAATCCATCCCTGTTTACAGGCTGTTTGGGGGCATTTGACGCAAATCGAAGAAATATATATAATTCATTAATTTTCAAGTAATTGAAAATCAATGTTTTATACACTAAAAGGA
>Ga0114916_1000960_pt1 | contig 17388 bp, 15 predicted proteins | sample MalvirAntarct_66_FD_83501 | JGI IMG/M metagenome (GOLD analysis project Ga0114916, IMG submission 83501) | Marine viral communities from the Global Malaspina Expedition - Malaspina viral metaG Antarct_66 | ecosystem: Environmental > Aquatic > Marine > Oceanic | place: West Anvers Island... | reverse complement strand
CCCCGTGTACCACCAGTCCGGGCTCATCCTCGGGCGGCCTGCGGTACAGCGGATCGCCGGCATCCCAGTCATGACCGCGGGCGGGGCGCCGGGACGGGCAGGTGAAGAGCTGCGCCACAGGTACGACGCCGGTCTCGCGGAGATAGGCTTGGCTCGCATCGACCGCGATCCAGCCGTCGGAGTGTTCGAGGAGATAGCCGAAGGAGCCCCGGTGCGAGCCTGGACAACGGTAGAGTCCGACCTCGATGTGCAGCGCGCTCGCATCTCGCATGACCATGCCGGTATTCTTTCACAGGATGATCATCAATGTCACATAGATGATATCCCTGTTCGCAACCGCGACAGATGAAGCAGGTGAGGATGCCGAGACACGCCGATATTGATGCCATCGCGGCGCTGTTCCGGGAAGCGCTTCAACTCCAGGCCGCCGCGGCCCCCGAGCCCTACCTGAAGCTCGATATCACGTTGCCGCAGCTCAAGACGGTGATGGTCTTGTTTGCCAAGGGCTCGATGCCAACAAGCAGCCTCGCGCGGTCGACGGGCGTGAGCGCGGCCGTCGCGACCGGCATTGTGGACCGGCTGGAAGCGCAAGCGCTGGTGTGTCGCCAAGCCCACACAACCGACCGACGGGTGACCCTCGTCGCGTTAACTCCGGGCGGCGAGCAACTCGTGGAGGAGATTCGAGCGGCAGGAGTCAGACGTCTGACCGCACTCCTGAAGGTGCTGTCGGACGAGCAGCTTCGCGATCTGCGGTCGGGATACGCGGCGCTGGTCGAGGCGCTTCGCGAGCACACGCTCGGTGGGGGACGGGGGGACGCGTAGCACCGCTTTCCTCTCGAAGGGAGGTTACGAGACAGATGCCACCAACTGCACGTCTCGCGGGTCGTCGCCGGCAACGCGAAACTGATCATACGGGGCATCAGGCGGCCTGTGCTTGGTCACGGTTCCGACGTCGGTGCTGCTCAGGCGATCGTCGCCACAACTGAAACGTCGGGAGGACAATCCGATCATCGCTCTGGCAGGATGCACCTATGAATGGATCACAAATTCGAAGGAGTCCAACCGCCCGTAGTCCAAGCCCCACCTGTCCTTCGGTTCGGCGAATTCGATCCCGACGAGTCTGAACGGCTCTGCCAGCGTCCGGGCCCCACCGAGGCGTGTCGACGTTGAACGCTCGGGGGGCCTTCGGCAGGTTCAGCATGGGATCCACTTGCGAGGCGCATCGTGCTTGCGAACCGCTGGTACTTGCAGGTCACGCGCACCGAGGAACTGACGGAAGCTCCTCCGGGAGTTAGGCGCCGATCCGCTTGCCGCGGACTGCCTGGTGTTCGTCCTCTGCCCTGCAAGGGAAGCAAAGGAACGGACGTCTCGTGCGACACCCGCATCCCGCTCCCGGCTCCTTCGCGGAGCGTGCCGGCGATCTGCTCGGGCGACCAGTCGTCGCGCAGTCGTGCTGCGACGTAGGTGCACGGCTCAGGATTCCTCGCCAACAGACAGCGCTTGCGGCGCCTCGCTCGACGCCAGCCCCGGTCGTCCGCGTCCACCGCGCGGTACCGTCGGCTGGCTCGGCTCCTCGCGGCCTCACGGCAGATCGTCGACGGTGCACGCCCGAGCGGAGGCGCGATCTGACGCATCGAGACACCACGCGCCAGACCCCCGAGACCTCCTCGCGTTCGTGCAGCGTCAAGGCGCGGCGGTCCGGATCTTCAACTTAACCGCGTCGGCGCCCTCCGCCGTGGAGCGGATCCTGTTATCGACGTCTACCATCACTAGCCGGGGCCGGTATTGCGCCAGCTCCTCCTCCGGAATCCCGCGATAACTGAGGATGATCACGAGGTCGCCGGGCGCGACCAGATGCGCCGCTGCCCCGTTCACGCAAATCTCTCGCGAACTCGGCTTCGCGGGGATCGCGTAGGTCTCCAGCCGGGCGCCATTGGTCAGGTCGAGCACGTGCACCTGCTCGAACGGGAGGATTCCGGCGGCGTCGAGCAGCTCGGCGTCGACCGAAATCGAGCCCTCGTAATCAAGGTTGGCGTCGGTGACGGTGGCACGATGGATCTTCCCGCTCAGCATGATGCGCATGTTGTCGCCAAGTCCGTTCCGTTTACTGCCCGTCGGTCTGGCCTCCGGCGTGTCAGCCGCCGGGTAGGCTCGCTCCCCGGTTCGGAATGATGTTGCTGCGCTGGATCTCCAAAGCGCCTCTGCCGATCGTGCCAGACAGGAAGTCCGCGCGCTTCCGGCTGTCCGAGTGCCCATGATAGCCGCGTTGCGTAATCCAGAGGACGAGCCGATTACAAGGCGCAAACCGAAAGGCCGCGCTTTGACCTCACCCCATGCTTCACAGCACTCTATCAGTCAGTCTGATCTCCAGCCCTTCGGCTCCTTGGTCTGAGGCGCCGGTGGCGGGTAGTCGAGCGCGCTGTGCGGGCGCGGCTGGTTGTACGCCAATCCGCCAGCGCTCGATAGAACCCGGGGCTCGGGCAGCGTGTCGAAGCGTTCGGTACTGGGGTGTAGCCTGACCCGATTCCCCGGACACCCGACCGGCCGCCGCCGCGACTGGGAGCGTCGTCGACCGCCGCGAGGCCGGGCTGATGTGAGGTCAGGGTCACCCACCCATCCATCCGGCGGTGACCCTCGTCGAGCTCACAACAGGAGGTCAGGGACTCATCGAGGAGATCGGACGGCGGAGGCCAGCCACCTCAACGCGCTGTTGGAGGTGTTGTCGGACGAGCAGCTTGGGGATCTGCGCTCGCGATATGAGGCGCTAATCCAGGCGCTCCGCGATCGCACCCTCAGTGAGGGCGAGGGCGACTGAAGCACATCTCCGGGTCAGTCCCCAAGGGTGCTGCACCAGAATTCGCGCTCGTCACTCGCCCCTGGGGAGGTCCGGCATCACCCGCACCAGCAGCGTCGCAGCCAGCAACAGCGCCCCGCCGGCCAGGAAGCCCAGTTGCATCCCCGTCGCCAGGTCACTTCCACGTGCCCCGAGGAGCACGATCATCGAAATGCCGACGGTGCCGCCGAAGGACTGGAACGTCGCCCGGAGGCCGGCGATCGAGGCGATCCGGTCGGGGAGGACGTCCATCCCCGCATTGTTCAAGGACGGATTCGTAATTCCCCGGGCGACGCCGGCCACAAAGAGCACCAGCATGAGCCACCAGAAGCTGCTCACACTTACAGGGCCGACGCCGGGGTCGCGTGCGCCCAGCGCCAGCAGCATTAGCGCCACGGCCATTCCCACCAGCCCCAGCACGACCGGTCGGTGATAACCGGTGCGGTTCAGGAGCAGCGCCGCGAGCATGGAGAAACCCACCATGGCCGCCGCGCGGGGAGCCATCAGCGCTCCCGCGGCGGAGGCGCTCATGTCATACACCTCCTGGACATACAGGGGCACCATTGAGAAGACGCCGATCCAGGCCATGCCCACCACGAACGCCGTCACGTTCGAGGCGAGGATGTCTCGCCGCGCCAGCAGCGCGAGGTCAAGCGCCGGCGTCTGAACGCGCCGCTCCTGGAGGGCGAACAGCACCCAGAAGATCACCGACAGGGCGAGCGAGGCGAAGATGAGCCTCGCACTCGGCCCCGGGGTCGTACGGCCCAGCTCGGTGAGCAGGAAGATCAACGCCGTGACAGCACCCGCCAGCAGGAAGACGCCCACGGCGTCGATCGGTTGCGGAGGTTTTCGGATCCCGCGCGGCAGGACAGTGAATACCGCGGCCATGACCAGGACGCCCAGCGGGACGTTGATCAGGAAGGTCCACCGCCAGCCGGCCAGGTCGACGAGCACGCCCCCGACGGTCGGACCGATCACCGCGCCGAAGGGCACGAGCGACGAGTAGAGGCCAACCGCCCGCGCACGATTCTCGGAGAAGGCCTCCGCGACCATCGCCATGCCGGACGGCACCAGCGACCCGCCGCCCAGCCCCTGGACGAACCGTGCCGCGATCAGCACGTAGATGTTGGGTGCCACGGCACAGAGCAGTGACGCCATCGCGAAGACGCCGAACCCGACCCCGAACACGTTGCGGGGACTGAAACGATCCGCCAGACGTCCTGAGACCGAGAGGGCGACCACCTGGCCGATCATGAACGCCGTGAGCACCCAGCCACTCCACCGGAAGGGGGCGGCGAGATCGTCGATCAAGTCCTCGAGCGCGACGGAGACCATCCCGAACTGCATCACGTACACGAGGAGCGAGACTGAGAGCAGTCCGAACGTCACGTAGGGCGAGCCGGTTGGCGGAGTGCTCTCCTCCGACCACGGCGACTCGGCCGGCTGCACCTCCTCAGTCACGGGCGGGCCTCTCAATCTGCCTGCTGCACGGCGCGTGCGGGGTCCGGGGCCTGCGCCTGCACCCTACGCTCCGGGCCTCTCGGCGGGCTGGCCAGACCTCGCCGCGAACGTGTGCTTCGAGTTCGCGAAGGCGAGCAGGGCCAGGATGACCACGACCAGCAGCCCCTGCGCGACAAACAGGTCCCGCGCGCCGATCCGGTCGGCGACCACGCCAAGGGGAAGCGCCATGAGCGGCATGGCGCTGAACGTGAGCATGAAGATGCTCATCACGCGACCGCGGTACTCGTGCCCCGACTCGGTCATCAGCATCGTCTGGTTCAACGTGATGTATCCGGTCGCAGCGGCCCCGAGGACGGCGAGGGACGCTAGCGCACCCCCGACGCCGAACGTCTCGGAGAGCAGCCCAAGGCCGACCAGCCCTCCGCCCGCCACCAGCCCGATGATGAACTGGAGGAATGGCTTGCGCGGATGGTCGGTGAGGGTCGCGATCCCGAGTGAGCCCACGAGCCCTCCGACGCCTGACATTGCTACCAGGAGGCCGTAGAGCTCAGGATGCCCCAGTTCATCAGCAAAGCCCGGGAGCATGAGCGCGTAGGGCATGACGAAGAACGTCAGCGCGAAGCCGGCGAGCATGAGCGAACGCAGCGTACGGTTCGCCCAGACGTAGCGGATGCCGTCGCCCACCTCTCGGTGCAGCGCCTGCCGCGTCTGGCCCACGTGGGAGACGGTCCGGGGCAGCCGCAGCATGGCGAACACCGTAAACAGATAGAGGATCGCGGTGACGTAGTAGGCCCCTTCGATGCTCACCAGCACAATCAGCCCGGCGGCGGCGGCGGGTGCGATAATGCGGGTGCCGTTCTGGGCGATGTTCTGAAGCGAGATCGCCGCGGTGAGTTCGCGCTCCTCGACCAGCTCGGTGAGGAGCGCCATGCGCGCCGGGCCATTGAACGTGAAGAGCGTCCCCTGGACCGCGCCGACGCCGATCAGCAGCGCGATTGAGATCAAATCGGTCTGGATCAAGAGCCCTGTCGCGAGCGCCAGCAGGCCCATCACCGCCTGAGAGACGACGACGATCCGTCGCTTCTCCATGCGGTCGACCACGGCACCGGCAGGAAGCGAGACGAGCGCCATCGGCACGGCGAAGGCGGCCTCCACGACGCCGACCACCACGTAGGACCCGGAGAGCTCCCAGGCGAGCACGCCCCGCGCAATGAGCTGCATCTGCATCCCGGAGAACGACGCCAGCGTGGATGCCCACAGCCATCGGAAGTGGACATTGCGGAACGCACCGAACGCCTTGCGGAGCGAGGGTCGTTCGCCGCTGCGTGATCCTGCCGCTCGTGGGACGTGTGTCATCGTCAGTTGTCGGTTCCGGCGCGTTCGGAGCGCTCATCCGCCGGGACGATCAGGACCGGCCGGTCGGCATGCCGTGCCAACCACTCCGAGGTGCTGCCGAGGAGCAGCCGGGTCATCTGCCCCTTGCCGTGTGAGCCCACCACGATCAGGCCGGCGTCTCGCGCCCGCGCGACGCTTGCGATCGTCTGGCCGGCCCGTCCCCGTACGCGGACCTGCGCGCCGCCCACCTCCGTCTCGACCGCGAGGAACTCCGGACCGGGCATCGAGGCGGGCTCCACCGCCTCCACACGGACGACCCCGAGGTTCAGGCGGGCGGCCAGCTCCTCCGCGATGGCGGCGATTCGGACCGAGTGGGCGGATCCATCAACGCCCACCACCGCCGTCGAGATCGCCCGCGGCGCGACCACCTCGGGCGGCAGTAAGATGAACGGCGTGGTGAGGCGCCGCAGCAGCGCGCCCCAGTCGCCCCCCATGGCGCGACGAAGGCGTCCGGAGTCGTCCGTCGCGAGCAGGAGCATCGCCCCAGGCCGCCGAGCCGCGACGCGCGGCAACTCCTCGTCGATGAGACCAGACACGACCTCATGGGTGGCAGCACCGCCCGCCCAGCGTCCGTCCGTGGCGACGATCGACAGGAGGTCGTCCGCCATCGCCATCGCGCGCTCGACCGGATCGCGCCCGAGCGCCGGATCGAAGACGTGGACCAGGTGCACGGGGACGCGCAGGGCAGCCGCCAGTGCGGCGGCCCAGCCGACCTCACGGTCGGCCGAGGCGGGGTCGGCCAGCGCGACCAACAGCTCCGTGACCGTCGCCTGCTTCGAGGTCATGATCGATCCCCTTCCTCAAACGCGAATCGTTGACCGATCGTGTCGGTGGAAGACGCGCGCGTGAAGCGTCGCTTGATCCCGTCCATCAGTGAGTACACAACCGGGACGACGAGCAGCGTGAGGAACGTGGAGGTGAAGAGCCCACCGATCACCACGCGCCCAAGCTCTGCGGAGATGAGTCCGCTTCCGCCGAACCCGGCTGCCAGCGGGATCAGCGCGAGCATCGTCGCCAGCGCCGTCATCAGGACCGGGCGCAGGCGGGTCTGGCCGCCTTCCACCAGCGCCTGGTGCACGTCGTAGCCATGCTCTCGTCGGAGCATGGTCACGTACTCCAGCATCACGATGGCGTTGGTGACCACGATGCCGACGAGCATGAGCATGCCGAGCATCGCGTTGATGCTGAGCGACGAACCCGTGATCCACAGTGCGGCGATGGCGCCGATCACGGCGAGCGGCAGCGTGAAGAGGATGACGAAGGGGTCGAGCCAGCTCCGGAAGAGGCCGGCCATGATCAGGTAGACCAGCACGATGGACGCTCCGATCGCGACCAGCATGCTGGAGAAGCCCTCCTCGATGTCGCTGCCCACGCCGCCGTGGCTCAACTCCACGCCCGCGGGCAGGTCCAGCGCGTCGACCGCCTCGGTCGCCTCTCGCGAGACCGCGGAGACGTTGTCCGCCACGATCTCGCCGCCCACCGTGGCCGCGGGGCGACCGTCGATCCGGGTCAGCGTCGTCTGCCGCATCACCTCCACCGATGTTGCGACATCGCCGAGCGTGACGTCGGGCGTCAGCGGGAGCGACGCCAGCTGGTCGGTGGTGAGGATCCCGCCGGTGGTCACTCTCAGCTGCACGGGGAGCACTCCCTCCGCCGTGGTCACCGAGGTGACCTGCTGGCCTCCGGAGAGCTGCGCGACCGACGCGGCGATCTGCGCCGGCGTCAGGCCGGCGGCCACCGCGGCCTGCTGGTCGATCCGCAACTCGATCGCCGGCACGGACTCGGAGACGTCGCTGCTGACGTTGGTGAGTCCGTCGACGTCGGCGAGTATCTGCTCCACCATCGTCGCCGCCTCGGGCAGCGCGGCCGCCGCGGCCGGTGACTCGGCGGCCACGGTGATGTTCACCGCGCTCGTGCTGAACCCCGGCCTGCCCGTCGATACGGTGATGTCGCCACCGCCCTCGATCTCCACCGGGAAGCGCTCGCGGAGCTCCTCGGCCACCTTCTTGCTCGGGTCGGAGGGCTCGAAGGCCGCGGTGATTGTTGCGGAGTTCGGGCTCTGTCCGCTGACGACGGCGCCCAGGGCGCTCAGTCCGCCAGAGGCGCCGCTGATCACCGTCTGGTAGCTCTCCACCGCGTAGTCCTCGAGCATCCCTTCCACCGCGATTGCGCGCTCGAGCACGGAGTCACGCGACTCCGCCGGGCGCGCGGGCACGGTCACGACGAGTGAGTTCTCGCCCGTGTCCGGCAGGAAGACCAGCGGCAGGGTGGGCACCAGGGCGAGAGCACCGACGAAGAGCGCCGCCGAGACGCCGAGCGTGGCCAAGCGGTGGCGCAAGGACCACTCGAGCACCGGACGGTAGCCCCGCGCGAGAGCACCGTGGCGGCCCTCCGCCTCCGCATGGACGTTGACACCCCGCGACATCAGGATGCGGACAAGCGCCGGCACCACCGTGACCGCGGCGAGCAGCGATGCGATCAGCGCGAACACGACGGCTAGCGCGAAGGGCAGGAACAGCTCGCCGATGATGCCGCCCACGAAGCCCAGTGGCAGGAATACCGCCGCGGTCGTGGCCGTGGCGCCGACGATGGCCAGCGTTACCTCGCGGGCGCCGCGCGTCACCGCGGTGTAGGTGCGCTCACCCGCCGCCATGTGCCGGTAGATGCTCTCCAGCACGACGATGGAGTCGTCGATCACGCGTCCGATGGCGATCGTGAGGCCGCCGAGCGTCATCAGGTTGAGGGTGTTCCCGGTCGCCTCCAGGGCCACGATCGCGGTGAGGATCGACAGCGGGATCGAGACGGCGGTGACGAGGGTGCTGCGGACGCTGCCGAGGAAGACCAGCACGATCACGACGGCGAGGACGCCGCCGATGACGCCCTTCAGCACCATGTCGTAGACCGACTCCTCGATGAACTCCGCCTGATCCTGCACGACCTCGATGTGGACGCCCTCAGGGAGGTCGGCCTCGAGCTCGTCAAAGGCGTCGAGCACGGCGTGCGCGACGGCGACGGTGTTCGCTTCCTTCGTCTTGGCGATCTGGAGACCGACGGCGGGAGTACCATTCGAGCGGTTGACGCCCGTGGGTGTCGTCTCGACCACGTCGATCGTTGCGATCTCGTCGAGCGGCACCGTCCCCCCCTGCGGGAGCCGCACGGCGACATCGCCCAACTCCTCCAGCGAGGAGAACGCGAGCACCGCCTCCACCGGGATGACGCTCTCCGTCCCCGCCACGAAGCCGGCCGGCAGGATGACATTATTCGCACTCAGGACCGCGGCGACCGCTTCGTAGGACAGGCCCCGCTCAATCAACGCGCTGCGATCCATGGCCACGGTGACCTGCTGGAGCGCGCCGCCGACCACGTCAACGGTACCGACGCCGTCGATCTCCCTCAGCCGCGGGACGACACGGCCCTGCGCGAGCGCCAGCAGCTCCTGGTCGGAGGCATCTCCCTCGAGCGTCGCCATCACTACGGGAAGCGTCGCCGGGTCAAGGAGTAGCGTGCTCGTCTCCACCTCGGGTGGGATCGGCAGCGACTGGAGGAGCGCCTCAACCTCCTCATTCACGCCCTGCAGGTCGACGCCAAAGTCGAACATGAGCAGAAGAACACCGAGGCCCTGGACGCTCGTCGACTGGCTCGACTGGAGGCCGTTGAGGTTCTCCGTGGCCGTCTCGAGCGGCGCAATCGTGCTGCGCACCACTTCGCCGGGCTGCGCCTCCGGGGCCTGCGCCACCACGACAACCAAGGGGAACTCAATGTCGGGGATGAGCTCCTGGTTGATGCGCATGGCAGAGATGGTGCCGGCGCCCAGCACCAGCACGATCGCCACCATGACGAACCCCGCTCGTCGATAGGACAACTCCGTAAACCATGCGACGATGCGGCTCATGTGGGCGGCTCCCCGGTTCTGTCTGCTCGGGCGCTAGACGACGCAGACCGAATATTTCTGTATCGTGCGAGTATCAGTACGAGGCGATGTAGTGGCAAGCGACAGGGACTGAAGGCGATGGCATCGCGGAAGCACCTTGTCGACGACCTCCAGCGACTGATCGCGACGCTCGGAGTGGCCAGCGCGGCGACCCGGCCGACGCCCTGGCTGAACGTCGATCTTTCGATGCCTCAACTCAAGGCACTGATGGTCCTGTACCACCGCGGGATCGTCCGCGTGGGCGAGGTCGCGCGCATGCTCGGACTCTCCCCGAATGCGACGACGGCCGTCCTCGACCGCCTCGAAGGCGAGGGGTTGGCACGACGGCAGGCCGATCCAACTGATCGCCGCGCGGTGCTGGTGGAGCTCACTGAGGCCGGAACCGCTTGGATCACGGAGCTCCTCTCGGCGAATGCGCGGGACTTCGCCGAGTTGCTCGACCAGCTCTCACTGTCCGACCTAGAGGCGCTCCATCAGGGTATGGCGGCGCTCAGCCGCGTCCTCCCAGGAAGCGACGCTGGGAGGGCACTGAGTGTTGAGGATGACCGACAACGGCGCGGGAACGAACGAGGGAAGGAATAGGCATGGGGCCGCCGGAATTCATTCCCGGGAAGCCGGTTGCCCTGCTCGCACCGACTGGCCGCCCCGTCTTCGCCCCGGCCTGTTCACGAACAGTCACGCAGGTACGGGCGACCAGGGCGTGCTTGAGGCATCGCGCGCACCGGAGCGTTCGGTGACCGCGGTGGCCCATCCTCGTCCGGTCTCCCTCGGCCGAAGAGAATCCGTCGGCACTCGCCGCTCAACTGTGGATCGACGACTCCCACAGGTGGCCTCGGCCTCGCTCCTCCGCGCAGCTGAATGCTGTCGGCGGTGGCTCTCGGGACACCACCAGTCTGCGAGCGTGCGCTCGCCAGATCGTGCAGCAAGGCGCGCCATCCTAATACCCATGATCCAAGGCACCGCGGCAGATTTCCTGAAGTAGCGGAGGAGGGATCCGTGGCGGATCAGATCGTGCCAGGCGTGTGGTGGTTACGGGGAACGCGTGGCTCTAACGTCTACCTGGTGGAAGCGCAGGACGGGCAGCTGCTGCTCGTCGACACTGGATTTGCCGCGAGCGCCCCGGGTGTCATTGCCGACCTCGCGACGGTAGCCCGAGGTCGCCCGGTCTCGCAGATCCTCCTCACCCACGCGCACGTGGACCATGCCGGCGCAGCGATGCAGTTGCGCGAGCAACTGGGGGCCCAAGTTGTCGCGGGCGCCGAGGACTGCACATCGGACGGCCGCGCTGGTTGGGTGTTGCACGAGGCAACGGGGCGTTCCCACCGCGCCCGCCGCGTGATTCAGAAACTGCTCGGGCCTGTCGCACCACTACCCGTCGTCATCGTCGACAGGCCGCTCGACGGGGAGGTAGCGGTCGCCCCGGGGATCCTCGCCGTCCCGACTCCCGGCCATACACCCGGGTCGTACTGCTATGTGGACGAGCAACGCGGAGTCGCCTTCGTGGGTGACCTCGTCATTAGTCACCGCGACGCGCTGACCAGGCCAATGGCGGTGGCCAATGTGAATGACACGCTCTACCTAGCTTCGCTGCATTCCTTCGCGGAGCGTGCTCCGCAGATGGGCTGCGCCGGCCATGGACGCCCCGTGACCGAGGGCTTCGCTGCGCAGCTCCGCCACCTGGCGACGCTGCCGCGGCGGAGTATGCTCTCGCCTTTCGGCCTGCTACAGCGAGCACGTCGGCTGCGGAGTTTCGCATCTGAGATCGCGCACCAGCGCCGATGATGGGTGCCGCCCAACGCGTTCGCCGGTTCGCTCCGGAGACCGACGATCGGACAAACAATAGCATCACACCCATGCGCGGAGCGTTCGCCGTCGGGCTATACCAACCATCGAGGAGCAGCGCCGCGGCGAACGCCGGACGCTCCGCCCCGGAGCCGGCACCTCCGGACTGGGCGGGTACTCCCGCCATATCGCTCATTCTCGGTGGAACGACCTATGGAGCCCGAACTAGGAAGGCTGCCAGGGCCGGACAGTGGCTTCTCCCTCGATCAAGGTTTCGCCCTTCTGGCTTAGCGCCTCCAGGATTATGTCTATGTGGGTGAGGCCGTCGACGTCATAGACACGTGCGATGGTTCCTCGGCAGGTGAGCGTGTCGCCGGGCCACAGACGGGAAGTGAAGCGCACTGCGAACCTTGCAACGTTCTGCGGGCCGAACCACTGGGAGGGCACCCGGGCAAGGACGCCCGCGGTGAACATCCCCATCCCGAAGACGGTCGGCAGACCGGCACCTACTGCGAAGTTCTGGTCGTGATGGATGGGATTGAAGTCGCCACCCGCGCCGGCATACTGGACAAAATGTGAGCGATTCACGTCAGGGACGGAGAATTCTCGCCGGTCGCCAACTCGAGCGGTAGCGATTTCCTGCTGTTCGATCATCCTTCGACCACCCCTCCGGTCTGAATGATCGTGCTCCGGACTCGCACGACGACCTCGCCCGCCTCGTCCTGGTACACGGTTTCGGTCTCGATGAACTTCATCGTGCCGCCACGGCGTCCCGCCTTCTCATAGGTACGGAGTTCGCCGGGCGTCGGGGTCAGCAGGTCTCCAGCGATCAGCGGTCGCTCGAAGACAAACTCCTGTCCGCCATGCAAGACGAACCGGAGGTCTACACCCTCCGGGAGCCTCATCCCGCCGTCTTCGGCGAAGAAGGATGCCGCAGATGCGTACGTGATCGGTGCCACCACCGAGCGAAAGCCCGCCGCGTTGGCTAGCGGGAGATCGTGATGGAGCGGATGGTCGTCGAACAGACTGTTCGCGAACTCATGAATCTTTCCGCGCTCAACCGGGAAGCCCTCCGGCCGTATGGCAGCCATTCGCTGACCCTTTCTCTATCGCTCAAGTGTTCAACTGACCGGACAGGGCGTCCGCGACTACACGAACAACCAGTTTGACATCCTCCAGCGGCAAGAAGTGTCCGCTGCCCTCAACCACGAGTTCCCGGGCGAGATTGATGCGCCGAGCGACGGACGGCTCGCAGGTCGAGGGCATCCCGCGCGCCCCGGTTGCTCGGACGACCATTGTCGGGGCCACCACGAGACCGAGATCCTCACGTGCGGTCGAGTGCCGCGTCTCAGCGAACACAGACGCCTCCACGGACGGCGGACAGGCGAGTTCCACTCCGGCGTCGGCGGCGACGATCCCCGTTTCAATCCACCCGTCGAAGAGGTCCGGATCCCACGAGTCGTACGGAGGACGCGCCCTCAGGTAGGCGGCGGCCTCCGCCCTGGTCGTCCAACTGTTCCGACGACGTCGCGTGCGCTCAACCAAACCCGATTCACGGTTCTGCTGGATCTGCGCAGGAGCCGCGGGAACCACTGGCTCCAAGAGGACGAGTGCACGGATGCGATGTGGGAGGCGAGCAGCGACCTGAATCGCAGTGGCGCCGCCGACCGAGTGCCCGCACAGCACCACGTCCTGCCAGTCCTCTGACTCCATGAGACCGACGAGATCTTCGACGAAGTAGGACCATCGGTATGGATCTGGGGGTTTGCTCGAAGCCCCGTGCCCACGAAGGTCGACGAGGGTGGGGGTGGTGCTCGGCGCTAACCGGGTGGCATGAGGCCGCCAGCATCCGCGAGAGAACCCGGTAGCGTGGAGAAAGACGACTCGAGGGCCCGCGGACGGCCACTCGTCAAGGGCCAACCGAGCCCCGGTTCGGAGGTCCACGTAACGAGTACTCCAACCCGCAGGATGAATCCTCGTCATCGCCTAAGCCCTGGACTCCGACTCATCCTGAACCCACTCAGCGGCGTGCGCGAACTCACGCAGCGCCTCGACCAGCCGGTCCACAGCCGCGTCGCCCATGCGCTCGAAGACCCTGTCGAGGTATGCCCGGCTGGCGACCTCCACTGCCTGGACCGTAGCCCGCCCGCTCGGCGTCAGGAACAAACGTACAAGACGCCCGTCACGAGAATCTGGCTGGCGCTCGATGAGCTGCTGCCTGACCAGTCGATCCGTCAGGCCCGTCATCGTGGCAGGAGTGACGCGCATGGCTGCCGCGAGTTCGCCAGCAGCCTGACCGTCGTTCTCCAAGAGCAAGAACATGATCCGCAGCTGGGGCATCGTCAGCCCCCGATCATCCCAGAACTGGAGACGGATCGGGTCGGCCACGTTGAGGGCGCGGGCATAGGCCCGGAGTGCACGCTCACTTGTTCTGCGCAGTGCCATCCGTTAGATCCCCGTCAGAGGCCACTCCACGATGTTTAGGCTCATGCTAATGAAGTAAGGGAGCCGCGTCCAGCGCTGCCTTTCCAGTCCGATCCAACTCCCCAAGTAGAGAGATTGGCCACGGAGTTCATTTGCGAGATCGTCCGTAGCGGCGTAGGTGCAGCAGCCTGTACGGACTCACCCTCGGTGCCGGAGTTCAAGGTCGTTACGCTACACGTGCGCCGCGACTGCTCGGAGCGTCGGACACTGACGATCGCCGGGTTCTGCCGCAGAGGTCTCCTGTCACCCGCGGGTGCTTGGCGCGGATGATTGCGCCTGTGGGGGCACCTACGGGATCTCGCACGAGCGTCGATCGCATTCCGTCCAGAGCTACCAACCCGCGTTCAGAGCGTTAGTGCCACACATGCATAGGGACGGCCAGAGACGAATGACTGCACGCATGGCTGCGGGCGGACGCGGACGCCCTCGCGATTCGTCCCTGGATGGCCGGATCCTCAGTGCGGTCGTCGAATTGATCGTGCAGCATGGCTCGCACGCAGTGACTATCGATGACATCGCGCGACGGGCGGAGACTTCGAAGGCCGCAGTCTACCGCCGCTGGCGTACGAAGGAGGACCTGCTTGGAGAAGCGGTGGGGAGCGCCCTCAGTCTGCCCTCCCCGACGGTTGATGCCGCTGATCCGAAAACGGCACTGGTCAGCCTCCTGGACCGATGGCTGCGCCTGGCATCGGAGGAGCCGATCTGGCGGATTCTCTTTGGAGCATTTGGGCCTACGGGGGAGCCGCCTGCGTACGGGGACGTGAGAAACGCCGTAATCGCCCGTCACCTGACTGATCCGGCGGCGGCGATCCTGGGCCGGACAGAGTCACCGGTCGCAGCTCAGTTCGTATCGGATCTCTTCCTGGGGCTCTCGCTGGTCAAGATGGCATTCCGGAGCGCACGAGAAAGACGGAGCTACGCCGAGTCAGCGGTCGACTTGATCTGGCCGGGATTGCGCGCGAGAGTCGCCATCAGGGACGCACGAGCAGGACGGCCGTTTCCTTGACTTCACGCACCACATGCTCAGCCACCGAACCAAGCATGGCGCGCCGGATCCCTTTCCGCCCGTGGGTCGTCATGACTACCAGGTCCGCCGACAAATCACGAGTTGCGGCGACGATCTGCTCGCCGGGATTCCCCGTGACGACGAGCGGACTGACGGCACCGGTCCAGCCGAGTCCGCGGAGCTCTTCGCGTGCGGCGTCCAAGTCAGCACGGAGCCGACTCTGCTCGGCCTCGCTCACCTTCCTTGCCACGTCCGGTGGGACATCAGCCACGATCCCGGTCTGCCGGGACAGTGCGGATGCGACCGACTCCATCACCGATATCAGGATGACCGCCTTCGGATTGATGCGCGCAACGTGAGCGAGGGCCTTGCGCGAAAATTCAGAGCCGTCCAGCGGAACGACGGCCGTCTCATATTGATCCACAGGTCACCGTGCCCTTCTCGTCTAGTTCCTATCGGCGTTGGCGTCGACGACCATCGGGACTGCGGCCGAACCCTCGATCTGGACGCTTGGCAGGATGCGGTCGAGCCAGCGGGGGAACCACCAGTTTGCGTCGCCGAGCAACTCCATCACCGCCGGAACAAGGACCAACCGGACGACCGTCGCGTCCAGGAAGATCGCGACGCCCAGACCGACACCGAACTCCTTGATGATCCGCCCCTCAGACAGTGCGAAACTGAGGAAGACAGCCACCATGATCGCCGCGGCAGCAGTGATCACCCGTGCCGTCTGCGTGACGCCCCGAGCGACCGCTTGAGAGTTGCCCATGCCGCCCACGTAGTTCTCCCGAATCCGGGAGAGGAGGAAGACCTCGTAGTCCATCGAGAGGCCGAACAAGACCGCGAACAACATCATCGGCAAGAACGACTCGATCGGCCCCGCTCCGCCCGTCTGCAGCGGCCCAGATAGCCAGCCCCACTGGAAGATCGCAACGAGCACTCCATAGGCGGCTCCGATCGAGAGCAGGTTCATCAGGGCTGCCTTGAGGGGGACCACGATCGAGCGGAATACGGCCATCAGCAGCACGAAGCTCAGGCCGATGACGATCGCCAGGAAGAGGGGGAGGCGCTCGGTAATGCGGTCACCGATGTCCGAGAATGCCGCCGTGATTCCCCCGACGTGCGCCTCCAGGCCGGTGCCGGCTGTCGCCAGCGGGATCACCTCGTCCCGAATTCTGTGCAGCAACAACGTCGTCGACTCGTCCTGGGGTGCTCCCGCCGGGATCACGGAGATGACTGCGGCACCGCCTGCTGGGCTCAACGTCGGTGGCGAGGCAAATGCCACGCCCTCGGCGGCCCCGAGGGCCGCAGACAGCGCGTTCAACTCTGCCTCCGCCCCACCCTCGGGAAGTTCCACAGCTACAACAAGCGGACCGTTGAACCCGGCGCCGAACCCCGACGAGAGGAGGTCGTAGGCGCGCCGGCTGCGCATCGATTCCGGGTTGTTCCCCGCGTCGGAGAAGCCCAGCCGCATGTCAAGCGCAGGAGCCGCAAGCAGCAACAGCAACGCGGTGGCGCCCACCGCCGAAGTCCACGCGTGCCGCTGAACGGCCGTTGAGAGTCGGAACCAGATCCCGGTATCCCGGTGCGTCTCCACCGAGTGGAACGCGCGGATCTGCCAGCGGTCGATGTGGTGCCCGATCGCCCCCAGGAGCGCAGGGAGGAGCGTCGTTGCGACCAACACCGCGCTCAGAACCACGGTCGCCCCAGCGACACCGATCGCAGCGACAAACTCGATCCCGACGATGAATAGGGCAAGGAGCGCGATCACGACGGCGCCGCCCGCGAAGATGACGGCGCGGCCAGCCGTGTCGACCGCGACGGAGACCGCCGCGATCACGCTCAGCCCACGGGCCAGTTCCTCGCGATAACGCGTGACGACAAGCAGTGCGTAGTCGATGCCGACGCCAATTCCGATCATGGCCGCGAACGCCGGTGTGAACGAACTCATCGCAAGCACACGCGCCGCGAGCAGGATCAGCAGCAGCCCCGTGGCGAGACTGAATAGCGCGGTAACCATGGGAAGGCCCATCGCCACCGCCGAGCCGAACGCGATCAAGAGGATGACGGCGCCAGCGGCGAGCCCGATCAGCTCGGCCCGACCGGGTGGCACGATCTCTCCAGACTGGACCACCGCACCGCCGACCTCGAGCTGGAGCTCCGGGGTCGAATGGTCGTCAACGAAATCGAACAACGCCTCGAGCGTGGAGTCGGGGAGTTCGATCCCTCGTCCGGAATACTGCAGCGTCGCGTACGCGATCGCCCCGTCTCGTGAAATCGACCCAGCGCCCGGTGCGTATGGTGAGACGACGACTGCAACGTCCGGGAGTTGCGCGGCCTGCGCGAGGAGATCCTCCACGCGTGCGCGCACCGCCTCATCGTTGAAGCCCGCAGGTGCCTGCATCACCAGGAGTGCAGGGTCTCCTGCCTGCTGCGGGAACCGCTCTTCGAGCAGGTCACGAGCTGCCTGAGATTCCGTCCCGGGGAGCTGTATGT
>Ga0114916_1000957_pt1 | contig 17401 bp, 14 predicted proteins | sample MalvirAntarct_66_FD_83501 | JGI IMG/M metagenome (GOLD analysis project Ga0114916, IMG submission 83501) | Marine viral communities from the Global Malaspina Expedition - Malaspina viral metaG Antarct_66 | ecosystem: Environmental > Aquatic > Marine > Oceanic | place: West Anvers Island... | reverse complement strand
TGCAATAGTTTGAGGATTTTTATGTACTCGTTGTCATTATAGCTGTCAATGTACGTCATTTGGTTATTCGAAGTAAATAATTTTAAGTCCTCTATTTGGCATTTCTAATACAAATTGCTCAACTTCATCAAAGTCATCAAATGTAACTGTGAATAGATAATCTGGGTCATAGCCTTTATATTTTACGCTATTACCATTGCTTTCTAATTTATAACTTTTTTTAGGCGAAAGAGAAGGAGCAATGCCGACAACTAATTCTTCTTTATTGTCTACAAAATTCAAATTTATCGTTCTCTCAACTTCGCTTTCTGAGACAAACAAGTCGTTTTCATAACGTTTATGCTTGGTAGAGTAAAAAATTGTTGGTTCAGTTTCTACTTCGTCAATCTGAATTCCGTGATTTTTCTGAAAATAATCTCTCAAAAAATCCCACATTCCATCCCAAGCTACATTTTGTTGAATTCCCATAGTGGCAACCATAGCTTCTTTAGCCGTATAGTGTTCAGGAAATAATTCCATAGCTCCATCTGTAAACGCCTTTGCAATTGGTACAAAATCTTGAGTTGCATTTAAAGCACCCATAAACATTGCCTCAATTGTGTTACCCTCTCGCATTTTGTCTTTTTGATTTTTGAGAATATATAGGCAAGCATTATTGATAACTTCGGCTTCAAGGTCATTTGAGGTCACTGAACCTCTTCTTTGGTGCAGATTTGAAATTGATTGTCCTAAAATCTGTTTTGCATTGTCTTTTGTCATCAGAATAAGTTTGTTTGAATATTTTTTATATCTGGCCGCATTGCGTAAATGAAACATTTTGAAATTGTAGTTTCTCCAATTCCTTTAAAAGAAGAAAGTTGACCCATATTTTTCAAATCTTCATTTTCTAAAATTTCTTTGATTTTTTTAATCTGATTGCTCTTAAGGTCAGTTAATCGTTTTAGACTATCTAAACTTGAAGATAAAAATGCAGTTTTGAAAATGTCGAACAAGTCATCCGAAGCGTCCTCCTTGTAAATATAAATTTCGATTGGGATTTCTATCTCTTTCAGGTGTTTTTGTAATAGTTCGAGTGATTCATCTTTGGAAAGTCCACCATTTTGAGCACCTAATAAAGGAAAGGCAATTGATTTAATTTTCTTTTGCTGGTAAGTTTCTTTGAATTTCAGAAGTCCTTTTTCGAGATAAATTGGTTTGGTTGGGTATTTCCAATGATTTTTTGTCGGAAAGTTTAATATCCATTTATTATTGGATTGATAAAGGTAAAGTTTGCCAATATCAAGTAACTTTTTGTCGCACATTTCCTTGTAACGCTCAAACATTTCGGGATAACGGTATCTACATTCGAGTGCAATTCCTGCTCCCATAATTCCGAAGCAATTCACAGTATTGACTATTGTCTGACATTCGGTTGTAAATATGTTTCCTTCAATTACTTTCAATGTGTTCTATGGTTTTTTCAAATGGCTTACAACTCATCGCTATACACAATTGCGTATATCAACCCTATAAAAATAGTAAAAAATAATTAACACCAACCAATCCTTAAAAACCAATAAAAACAGCCACACTCGGAAATAACAAAACGATATCCAAGCAAGATTTCATCCGATAATTACCGTTTGTAAATACTTGAAATTAAATTCAACAAAAAAAGCGACATCCGATTTTTCGAATGCCGCTTTTTCAAATTTCAAATTTATTTACTGAACAATCAAACGCTTTGTCATACGCACATCATCGATCATCAAATGAACCAAATAAACTCCAGCCTCTAATGTTGAAGTATTCAGTTGAATGTTCGAGGTTGTGATCATTGAACCGTAATCTCTGGATTCAACTTCTTTTCCTGACATGTCTACAACACTTAGTTGAACTTCTGATTTCTTATCGATAATCACCTCAACAGTTGTAGATGCTGTTGAAGGGTTTGGATACATATTGAAGGTCTGAGCTGCGTTTGAGTTCTCTTCTTCAAGACCTGTTGCACTAAACACTGACGATTTTCCTGCGTTGTCAATTCTGCCTGATGGATCTAATAACAACCCAATTACGTGGATGTTATTCTCGTTCCAGTCATTCGGCAAAGTGAATGTATACGTTCTTGAATGTTGATCACCTGCATTGACAGTTGCCGGGAAGCTCGCTGCATCTCCTGCAAATGAAGGAAGAATTTCTCTGGCTACGTGATCGTAAACCATTTGAGAAGCTGGTACAGGGTCTGGAAGTAATTCATATCCTCCCATTACTCCACTTCCACCACCTGCGTATGCATTAGCTTGGGCATAACCACCAGATGTTCCCGTTACACCGTCTTCTGTTAAAACGCATGCTAATTTGTAATTACTGTTTGCCGCTGACTGGAAATCTGCAGTTACTGTAACTTCTAGTTCTCGAGTTACTGGATCCCAAACTGGCGTATTTGAAATAGTTGCTGTCGGTGCAACTTGAAGTCTTGTAAAGAAATCTGGACTCATTGCCGAAGGATCAACTTCTGCTCCTCTATCAACAATCGCACTTGGGTAACCTCCAAAATACGAACTAATTCCTGTATCATAAACAGTATTTACCATTGGGTCACCGTTATGAACTGCAATTCCTATCCAGAACTGTCCATATTCTTCTTCGTATCTATCCATAAATACCGCACCACGAGGACACCACTGACACCATGTACCAGTTCCTTCCTCTCCAACTACAACTTTCCCCTCAGCTGGTATTACGGGATCAACTAAATCACATGCTTCATTGTCCGTTGCATCGTCGTCTGCTCCACCATTTATATTACTCACTGCGACAGAAGCTAAATTTTCACCTCCTACTAATGCAAGTTGAGAGGCAAAAGAAACTACATAAGATTGACCAGCTGTTAAGCTTTGTCCTGTAACATTTTGTACATATTGATTCCCATCGTAATTCAATGTAACATCAAATGAGTTAATTGCTGTTGAGCCTGTATTGACAACAGTTGCTTTTGGCGTAACATTTAAACCAGCGATATTTCCTCCCATATTAAATGAAACAATTGAAGCATTCAGCGCGGATGCCACGTATGACTCGTGGTCAAACATAACATCATCCACGTAAAAACCACTGTTTAGCAATGGGTATAAATTTAAAGACGCCACTTCGTTGAATGCATTCTCCCAAACACCAATGCAGGCACCATCTACAAAAGCCTGCCATCTGCCCGTAGAAAGATTGGCAACAATTTTTAATGTAAACCAAGTTTCATCTGTATAGGTGCCAGTCGCCAAGTCTGGAGTCACGCCGTCGTCTATTGAAATAACTCCATTGTCCATATTACAGTTCATTGACCACGCGGTACCGACAGTCTGTGTTCCTTGAAAGTTAAAATAAGCATTTTTATTAGGGTTGATGTAAAAATCTGATTCGTAAGTAAAAACGCCATCTGTAAATTGCTGACCGAACTCTAAGACAATATCTTGCGGTCCGCCAGCCTGAGCTGTAGAAGACAAATAGATTGAATTTACTCCGCTACTTGCTTGTGCATTTGTTACCTGAACATCTTCAGCACCTCCTTCTGTCCCACTCCAGGTAGTCCAACTAGTTGATGCAAGCCCAAGATACTGTCCATTTGTATAACTTTCGAAATCATCCGTAAATAGCTGCGCATTGACCCCAGCAGTAAATAGAACGGACGAAAGTAAAAATATAAGTTTCTTCATAAGTATGTAATTCGTTTAATGAATTTCCAATATAGTGAAAATTATTGTGAATACTAAATAAATACTTACCTATTGACTCGAGGAGTCAGCAACAATTTTATTTTATCTGTTTATTTACTTAAATTCAACCTCTCAACTTTTTTACTGCAGTATTTATGGAATACTTCTACTACACAATACTCCTGGTATTTGCAACATAGATTATCCCTCAATCCGTGAACGCTCAAATCATTCCTAACGGAACAATTAGCATATTTAGCACTTCTGGTTTCCAAGTAAAATCTATTGAAAAAAAGAAGTATGAAGATCTAATTGTTTTAGATGTCTCACTTCTTCAATTGGTAGGAATATATATTAAAAATCCTAGGCACATGAATTGAGTCAACAGTAGCATTTTCATTTTGAAATGATTCTTTAAGATAGTTTTTAATGTTATTCGTAGGATTACTAAACTCGATAGTCGCATCAACAAAAATAATCTTGTCAAACTCGTTTGAAGCATAGATAGAGTCTACTTCTTTATGATTGTTTACTAGATATACATCATCTGAACGCAGTGCTTTCACCATGTCTTTCATAGGAACTCCACTTTCTGTTGCTGAAAAGTAATCCTTGTTATAATAATAGGTGAACGCAAATCCTTGATAGTCGGGACAAATGAAAACAGCACTTTTTGAACCTTCCTGCATTTCCTTCACATGCTTGACCAAGCTTCTTATATCCCGTTCATTGTTGCTTTTAGGGTCAATTGTAACCGCCATCAATATAATTGCCAGTAAGCTTATACTAAGGAATAGCTTTTTGTCAATCTTGCTGATAGCCACGGATAAAATAATGTAAAAAGCAGGTGTAAAATAGATTAAATATCTATCGATAAACATTGGGATAGTAAAAGAAAGCAGAAACATTAAAAAACAAGGAATAAAAAACCAGGAAAGGACTATTTTTCCTTGAATTGAGTGCTTTTCACTGAGTTGATAGTGTATGAATAACGCAAAGTAAAATAACAGAAAAATGATAATTACAATTGGTGAGGAAAAATCATTTTGAAATTGATTTTCAAATTGTAACAGTGGTAGTCTGATAGAGAGACTAATTAAAATAAGGGATATGCTTAACAAAATCAAAACCGTTCTAAGCATATTATTTTTGAAATTCTTTACTATATATTTCTGTAAAAATATCCATGCAAGAATCAAAATGACCACATAACTCACAAACGCGTTATTCAGCAATTCTCCATAAAAGGAATGTAGCGGACGTATGTTTGTAACTGGTGCGACCCATGTTCCGCCAGAAGAATCCAGAAATCGATTTACAAAAACGCCAACGTAAGGCAAATAAAATAGCGCGATTATCCCGAAGTATTTTATAAACTTCAAAAGCTCTCCTCTCCTATTCCAATATAAAGCGATTATAACACTTCCTTGAACAAAGAGAACAAACCAACTAAAGAAATGAGCATAAAGAAGCAGAATATTAATGATCACATAAAAAATGACATTTATTCTTGAAGACTGCGAACTAATTAATTTCAAGAACTGATACATCGACATTGTAGTCAGTAACATAAACAGAGGGTAAACTCGTGCTTCATGAGCAAAATAGATTTGATAATTAGATAATGTAAAAAGTAAAGCGGCTAAAATTGCTGTCTTTGTGCTAAAAAATTTTCGACAAATCTGATAAATAAAGTAAACCGTAAGACTGCTAAAAACAACAGATGGGAATCTCACAGAAAACTCACTTATTCCAAAAAGGCTCGTCCAGATATGCAGAAAAACTTCATAAAGCGGCGGATTATTACCTTGACTTAGCTCGCCGATAATGGTAGATAAATCAAATTGTGAGTAGTACACCGAAAAAGGTTCATCCTTCGCTAAGGAAGGAGAACTTACATTTTTAATTTTCAAAACAAAATTAATGAGCACCAGAACTAGAGGGGCAACAATAGGGTAAAATGCAGACTTTAATTTTTCCATATCTTTAGATGCTATTATTCAATAAGAATAAAGAACATTCAAAATTAACAATGAATTAGTCAATTTCAACGAAGTAAGATAATAATTGAGTTTTTAGATAGATAAAACCAAAAAAGCACCACTTTTAAAATGGTGCTTTTCTATTAGTTTTATGAAAATTCTATTGTCTAACTAATCTATTGGTGCTAATCTCACCAGCTGATTGGATACGAATCAAATAGACTCCTTTTGGCATTTCACTCAAGTTTAAGGAGTGTTCTTTTCCACTCGCCTTTTCCTCCAAGATTAAATTCCCTGTTGCATTGTATAATCTAACAAAATCGATGTTCATTGAAGATGTTAAAGTAACTTTTCCGCTCGTTGGGTTTGGATAAAGAGAAACATGGTTGTTTAACTCATTGTTTTCCAAACCAATATTATCTACGATCTCACAACTTGTAGTATCCGTACAACCATTCTGTGTAATAATCACAGCATAATCGCCATTTGTTGTTGCAGTGAATTCATTACTAGTTTCACCAACTACTGGATTAAAATTATCGCTACAATCAACCCATTGAAAGGTTGCTGGATTTGCTGATGCCGTTAGTATCGGAGAATTATTTGTGATTGTTAGATCTACTGTGTTGATCGTTAAATCTAAAGTTACAAGTGAATCACATCCCGCTGCATTTGTCAATGTATAAGTAGCTGTGTTGTTTGAAGAAGTGTATGTATTTCCATCTATCCACGTATATGTATCACATGAAGCAATAACATCAGTTCCAGTAGTTGGTTGATTAATTGTTAAATCAATTGTTATTACTGAATCACATCCAACTGCATTTGGAATTGTATCATTATAAATTCCTGAAGCATTATAAGACTCATCTCCACTCGGAACCGTGTAACTTGAACATGCAACTTCAGAAATGCTTGAAGTAGTTTCAGTACATTGTGAAACAGTAATGTATCCTTCCCATTGAGAAGTTGCATCATTGTATAACCACAAACGACCATTCGCAAACCCCATTTTAAATTGAGTTGCCGATGGGGCTGAGACAGGTAGTTGACAAGTCATAACATAAGCTCCATTCGCTTTATTGATAAAGTAAAATGCTTTATTATTGTAGTCATAAACTCCTATTTCCATACCAGAGACTCCAGTATAAGCCACAGAGTTTGAGTTCAGGTTCGAAAATGCAACAGGCAAACCAGTTATTGCTGTCGTTGTAACTAAATTATAAGTCAATCTGTCATAGCTGTAGATTTGACCATTAAAATAATGAATAACTTCATCATTAATGGGATCATAATTAGCGGAAGATTGTTGGTCTGGACCAGAACCAGCAACGTCATTGGTTCCTGTACCCAGCGCATAAAAGCTAGCATCCAAATCCTGAATCCAAATACCAAGGCTACTATAACCATTTCCTTCTAGGACATTCGTATTCGGGTTCCACCAAGCACCACGGTAGTCGAAACCTTGAGAAACTGAAGCCACTTGAGTTCCTGTAACATCAAAGGTTTCAATTGGATAACCAGAACTTCCAGCATTAATACTATAATACAGTTGTTGGTTTGGGTTAAAAGCAATTCCCGTTCTATTATCTGTACCTCCTACGCATTGGAGTGTTATATCCAGTGTTGCAGATGTTTGAGGAGTTTGACTTTGAGAATAGAAACTAACGCATATCGTCAGAATAAATAGTAGTGTTTTTTTCATATCAGATTTTTTTAATTAGTGATCTCAAAAATAGTGTTTTATAGAAATAGCTTATAAAAAACTGTAATTTATTTTTAATTAACTGATATGAATCATTTTTCCCAATCTTTCCTAAAACTTGATTTTCATTGTGCCGTTACATATTACCTAAACAAATTTTCACTTGACAGTCTATTGTTGAAATTTCAAGAAGCGACTTATACATACCTGAATTTTTAAAGATAATTAACCCGCAATTTTATTATTTAAGATTAGTTTTTTTGTACCTTACCTCTAAAAAATTCAAATATGCTCATAGAAATTAACGAACAAAACATTGACCAACGATTAATAGACGATATCGTTGGAGAACTGAAAGCGGGTGGAATTATTATTTATCCTACAGATACGGTTTACGCGATGGGATGTAGTCTGAACAACAAAAAAGCACTGGAAAAACTCGCAAAGCTGAAAGGAATTAAGCTCAACAAAGCAAAATTTTCAATTATTTGTAAAGACATGAGTGATATTTCTGAATATGTGAAACAAATCAACAGACCGACTTTTAAATTGATGAAACAGTCTCTTCCAGGTCCTTACACTTTTATTTTAAATGCCACAAATGAAGTGACTAAGCTCTTCGACGCTAAGCGTAAGGAAATTGGGATTAAAATTCCTAAGAATGACATTGTTCTAGCATTGGTTGAAAAACTGGGACATCCGATTGTCACGACTTCCCTACATGACAATGAAGATGAATTACTCGAGTATTTTACGGATCCTTATGAAATTTATGAACGATTTGATGAAAAGGTTAGTACAATCATCGATGGTGGTCCTGGGAAACTGGAAGCTTCTACAATTATAGATTGTACAGGTGATGCGCCTGAATTGATTCGTCAAGGAGCTGGAGAAATTTAAACTTAAGATTATGCAGCATTCCTTTGGTATGAATTTCTTACTGCCTTTGATGTTATTGCTCACATTTTGTAAGCAAGACAATGAAGACAACCGCAATTTGAGTAACTATCATGATACTGAACAGAAAAGTAATACTCCGTCTATTCCTCAATCATTGATTCATACTGATGGCAAGACCATTGAGTCTCGCTTTAATCCTTTAACTAATTGTGAGCGCATTTCTGTTGAATCGAATTCTTTTGGTCAGTTTTTAAGAGAATTACCGCTTAAACCTCATGGAAGTGAGGTAGAATATTTCAATGGTAATATTAAAAGAAACAGCAAAATATATGTTGGGGTTGTTGATTTACCTATTGGCAAAAGGGATTTACACCAATGTGCAGATGCCATAATGAGATTAAGAGCGGACTATCTTAGAGCTGAAAAGCGTTTTGAAGAAATGAAGTTTTCCTTTAACAACGGATTTGTTGCGGAATACAGTAAATGGAAAGAAGGTTATCGCATAAGTTTTAGCGGTGAATCATTTTCGTGGAAAAAGAAAACTGACCCATCGGATAGTGATGAGTCTTATTGGAAGTACCTCGAATACGTCTTTTCTTTTGCTGGCACTTGGTCTTTAGAAAAGGAGTTGAATGCAGTTTCAAATGACGACATGGAAATCGGAGATATTTTCATCTACGGCGGCGCTCCTGGTCATGCAGTGATTGTGGTGGATATGATTAAAGATAAGACTAATGGAAAAAAGTACTTTATGCTCGCTCAGAGCTATATGCCCGCACAAGAGATTCAAGTGCTTGTAAATCCGAATGATGATGTGATTAGTCCTTGGTATTCATTAGAGATGGGTGATGAGCTGAAAACACCTGAGTGGGTGTTTGGTGGAGATGCCTTAAAGCGATTTTAAAACATCTCCGATACTATTAATCCACCACAATCGCTTCTTTCACTTTCTCATTTGTCAAAGCGATTTCCAATACTTCTTTCATGCTTGAAACGTAATGAAACTTGAGTCCTTTTAAATACTCTTGTTTAATTTCATCAACATCTTGTTTATTCTTTTCACAAAGGATAATCTCTTTAACTTCTGCCCGTTTGGCAGCTAGTATTTTTTCTTTGATTCCTCCTACTGGCAGAACTTCGCCTCTTAACGTAATTTCACCTGTCATTGCGAGGTATTTTTTTACTCTGCGTTGAGTAAATAATGATGCTAATGAAACTAGCATTGTAATACCTGCAGAAGGTCCGTCTTTTGGAGTAGCTCCCTCTGGAACGTGAATATGAGAATCGTATTTGTCAAAAACTAATTGATCTAAATCCAGCCAGTGTGCATGTGATTTCAAGAACTGTAATGCAATTGTTGCAGATTCCTTCATAACATCACCTAAGTTTCCAGTCAAGGTTAGTTTTCCTTTACCTCGTGATAACGAAGATTCGATGAATAGGATATCCCCTCCCCTCGATGTCCAAGCTAAACCTGTTACTAAACCAGCAACTTCATTGTTCGAGTATTTTGTTTTAGGTCTTCCCGGCCCTAGGATATCTACTAAATCCTCACTCTTGATTTGAACTTCAAATTCTTGTTCCATGGCAATTTGGCGCGCACGGTTTCTAACTAATTTGGCGACCATTTTATTTAAACCACGAACACCGGATTCATGTGTATATTCCTCGACTAATTTTTCAAGCGTTTTCTTCGTAATAGAAAAGTCCTTTTTCTTAATCCCATGATCTTTGATCTGATCCTGAATTAAGTGACGTTTTGCTATTTCAATTTTCTCTTCAACAGTATAACCATTGACTTCAATGATTTCCATTCTGTCACGCAATGGACCTTGCACGTTGGATAAATCGTTAGCAGTTGCGATGAATAGAACATTTGACAAGTCATATTCTGTCTCTATATAGTTGTCGTAGAACTCATTATTTTGTGCGGGATCAAGTACTTCTAATAAAGCACTGGAAGGATCTCCATGATTAGAGCGTCCAATTTTATCTACCTCATCTAAAACAAAAACTGGATTAGAAGAACCTGCTTTCTTGAGGTTTTGCATTATTCGTCCTGGCATTGCGCCAATGTACGTTTTTCTATGACCTCTAATCTCACTTTCATCATGCAGTCCACCTAAAGACATACGAACGTACTTTCTTCCCAATGCTTCAGCAATGGACTTACCAAGAGAGGTTTTCCCAACACCTGGAGGTCCATAAAAACAAAGAATTGGAGATTTCATATCACCTTTTAGTTTCAAAACAGCGAGATATTCTAAAATTCGTTTCTTCACATCTTCTAGCCCATAATGATCACGTTCAAGTACTTTTTCAGCACGCTTAAGGTCCAAATTATCTTTTGTGAAATCACCCCAAGGTAAATCAAGAAGTAAATCAAGGTAATTTAACTGAACTGTGTACTCTGCTCCCTGAGGATTCATGCGTTGAAGTCTGCTCAATTCTTTATCAAAAATTTTACTTACTTCTTTATTCCACTTTTTCTTTTTAGCTCTGGCGCGCATTTCAGCTACATCCTGATCTTGTGGTCCTCCGCCCAGTTCTTCCTGAATAGTTTTCATTTGTTGATGCAAGAAGTACTCGCGCTGCTGCTTATCTATATCCGTCTTTACACGAGTCTGGATTTCATTGCGCATTTCTAATTGTTGAGCTTCAACAGTTAAATGCTCAAGAACAGCCATAGCTCGTTTTTTCAAATTCGTTTCTTCCAGCATTGATTGCTTCTTAGCAACATCTGCATTCATATTTGAAGAAATGAAATTGATCAAAAAAGAGGGGCTTTCAATATTTTTAATAGCAAATTGAGCTTCAGAAGGAATATTTGGCGAATCTTTTATGATTTTCAATGCCAATTCCTTCATTGACTGAATGATTGCTGTAAATTCCTTACTTTTTTTCGGAGCTTTTTCTTCTTTAAAAAATTTGACATTTGCTCTCAAAAAAGGCTCTTCTTGGACGAGGTCATTGAGTTGGAATCTTCTTTTACCTTGTATGATAACAGTTGTACTACCATCAGGCATTTTAAGCATTCGAACAATTTGTGCTACTGTTCCAACCTTGTGTAAGTCTTTGAATTCAGGCTCTTCTATTTCTTGGTTCTTTTGAGAAACCACACCTACAATTTTATCATTATCGTTCGCATGCTGAACGAGTTTAATTGATTTATCTCTACCTACGGTAATTGGAATAACAACACCTGGAAAAAGCACATTATTTCTTAAGGCTAAAATTGGAATATCGGTTGGATATTCTGCATTATGCATATCATCCTCTTCCTCCTGAGTAATCAAGGGAATAAATTCAGAATCTGCATCTACGGGTCCACCGTTTAAATCAAATAAATTATCGTCAAAAATATCGTTCATATCTATATCGCTTTTGCGCGTCAATCTGTCAGTTAATAATTCAAATTATTTGTCATTCGTTCATTGAACAAGCACAAATAATGCTGTTCACAAATGTTTCAATAGCCGTGCCATTCCCTAAGTTCGGAAAATATGTCTTATTCGAATTATAGAAACGATGGTTTTGTCATGTAATCATTAAGAAAAGGTGGCTTAAACAAATAAATTTACGAGTCCTTTTGAATATAGTTTCTCAGTTCATTAACTTGGTTCTGGATTCCACGAACAGACTTAAGAAGATCATTTTCGGGAATTGACACTTCGGGTAAATCATCTGAAATGTAATTCACAAATTTCCAAATTTCAATGATATCATTAACATTGACAAAATATGGTTTATACATTGGGTTTGTCGATGAAAGCTGAAGCACATCTGCTCTACCACTAACGCGATTGATAATCTTAAATACAATCCCATCTTCTTTAGTTATTACTATATAAGGCTTACCGTTTTTGATTGTATCCCAATTTTGTAAGTACTCGCCTATAACCTGAGAACCAGAAGAAACTGGTGGCATACTATCCCCCGAAATAGGAAAAGAGCGATATTTTCTATCCTTTTTCAAAAAAGGCAATTGAAATGTGGGTAAAACTTTGATATAATCGGGATCAGCATAACCTAAAGTATAACCAGCTCTTGCTTTTTCGGGAATCATTTCGATCACTTCTTCATTTTGCTCTGAAACAGACGCAGTAAGAATACGCAATTTATGTCCTTTAACATCCACGTAAACCCCTTTATTAATTGCTTCCCATTCAGTTTCTGATAAAATTGACAAATCCTTTTTAATCATATCGTCCAACGGAATCTTAAAATAGTTACTCAACTTAACTAGATTTTCAACACTTGGTTCAGCAACCCCATTTTCGTAACCACTGTACGAAGAACGAGTGAATTGAAGTTTTTGTGCAACATCTTCTTGAGACATTTTACGGTTTTTACGAAGAGATTTTAGGTTTGAAGAAAGATAGATGCTCATTTTATTATCAATTTTTTGTAAGTATTTTAATCAAAAATAAGGATAATAATTAGAATCGACAATCTTTTAATCAGATTTTTGTGATTTATTTCGGAGTTATTGGTCTACCGACCTTACGTGCATAAACTGCTGTAAATTTAGCTCCCAGGAAGATGATTTGTGAAGTATAAAATATCCACGTAAGTATCGCGAGTAAGGTTCCAGCTATACCACTATTGGCAGCAAAAAAGAAATTCGATAAATAGTAGTTAATCAATAATTGTCCAATGTAAAGAAGAATCGAAGTAAATAAACTTCCACCAAGCGCTAACTTCCATTTTATTTTACCATCGTGCAGGTATTTAAAAATGAAAGCGAACAGAATGAAATTCACCAAAATCATTGTAAAATGCTCGAAAATAAGCAAGAAGGTCTTTTCTCCAAAGCTTCCGGCTGCGAGCCATTCACTCGTAAGTGATAAGAGAACTGATTGAGCAAAATAAATAACAATAATTATAACGGCAAATAAAGCCAGTAATCCAAAAGAAACCAGTCGAGACAGTAACGATTCTAAAACGACATTATAATGATGAATCGGTTTTATATCAAAAAAAGAATTCAAACTATTTCTGAGTGAATTAAACATTGCTGTGGAGGTGAATATCAGCACGATGATACCTACAACCTTTAAGAGTGCTGTACCACTAGAACCAATACCCCATTGATACATTAAATCAGTAAATGTTGATACATCTCCAACCCCCATTTTGGATTCCATAAAGAAACTCACAATCTCGATAATTCGATCTTGCCCAAGAACTGCTCCAATACTCGTTATTGTAAGATACAGAATTGGAATCAGGGCAAAAATTGCATAATACGCTAAAGCGGCACCGTGAGTAAAACTATCACCTTTAAAGAATTCGACAAAGCTCGTTTTTGTGAGCTGCCAAATCTCTAACCATGATAATTTTCTAATCTTTTTGGACATAAACTACTTTTTGATCACTTAATTCACGATTCGCGTATAATACGAATGATTTATTGTTGTTCATTTTAAAATAATTGGCTAAATAGTGTCCCCTAAACTCAGAATATTCAAACTGGATACTTATTGATTCAGCTGATTTACTCGGTTTCAGAGAGTAATTATTTGGTCTGAACAAATACTGTTTCCCATCAAAATAAACACTATTCAATTCTCCGAAAAACAAACCTTCGTAAAGTGTTTTTGGTTTATAGTAGGCTTTTTCTGGAGTGTACTTCGACTTTATTTTACCCGAATTAAAAAAGAATATCTTATCCGACCAAGACAATGCATCTTCTCCCTGATGTGTCACCAAAATCACCACCATTGAACGCAGTTTTGCCAGTTTACGAATATATTGACCAATACTTCTTAGCAAATGAACATCCATATGAACAAACGGTTCGTCGAGTAGTAAAAGCTTTGGTTCTTTCGCTAACGCACAAGCCATACTGAGACGCTGTTGCTCACCACCTGATAATTCACCTGATTTTCGATTTTTGAGATCTTCTAAATGAAATACAGCTAATAATTCATTAATGAACTTTACTCTCTCAGTACGTGATAAATGATGTAGTTCTCCAGAAATATTCTCTTCAACCGTGAAAAACACGTCATGATCAAAAGCTTGATCAATAATAGCAATTTCACTATTTCCTTTGAGTAATTGTTCTTTGGGACCTCTAACTCTATCGTTATCAATATAAATAGACCCGCTTTGTAACTGCAGCTTAGCAGAAATACAATTTAACAATGTAGATTTACCAGCACCACTCGGACCAACAATACTCAGAATCTCTCCTTTCTCTAGTTCAAAATTGAGTTTACTAAAAACTTGTTTACCATTTGGAAATTGAAATGATATGTTTTCAGCTTTAAACATTAATCTATTAAGTTTTTAGGGAAATCTTGTAGCGCAATGTAAACACCAGGAATGGGATTAGATAATGGTTCTGTACCTTTAAAAAAGACTTTTAATTTTATTTTGTCTTCCTCAATTAATTCATGCTTTTCTACTAAAACTTGAGAACAAGCCATTTGGGTCACAGAGTTATCTTTCCCAATAATATTAAAGACCATCATCCCACTTACAGGTTCTTCGAATTGCTTACTGTTTTGTTCCCCTCTCAGAAAATAGGTTTCATCCTCTATGATTTCAACACTTTCTATCTCATTTTTCAATTTGAGCTCGTCCTCCCATTCATACAAACGGTTGTTTTCAGAGGGTTCTCCACCATAATGAGCTTCTGCAAATTCAGGAGAAAAATCTTCATTCAACTTATAAAAACATGCTATAAATTCCATACTTTAATTATTGAGATCAAATTTAGTTTAAAAATTAAAGTTTCTTAGGAAATAACTATAATACATGTAAACAATCTATTGATTATAAACCTTCCATTGTTCGATCAATTCTTTGAATTTATTCGTGTTTGAAGCAATAAAACTCTCGCCATCCTGAATTAATTTTTCAATATTTTCTGGAGAGGCATCATCCATATCATGATTGGCTTTGAGCATATCGGGCTGAAATCTGAAATAGATTAAATCTTTGGATGATTCAGCCTCTTTCTCTAATGACTGGTCAATTTGCAAAGTGTGTTTTTCAACATCATCCTGGAGAGATTCTCGAAGATTTCCAGTACCCAAACTAATCAAGAGAAAAGCATCATCTGGATAAAAAACTCTCGCATGATCCAAGGCTATTTTAGCTGGATTTTTTGCTGTTTTGATACCATCGGACAATAAAAAGCTTCCTAATTCAACTGGAGGGAAATATTCAGGGATGGAACTGCATGCAAGTAAAGCTTTTGCCAAAGAAACATCTCTTAGGTTTTCTTTTAAGTTGCTAAATACAAAAGGTTTATTTTTATTTTCATCGAAGCTGACAAATGCAAAACGGCTCGACAGATCTTTTAGTTTAATGTGACCGAAAGTATTTTCTAAAATTAGTTTAAAAGCAAAATCCCTTTTACTTTCACCTGTTGCAGGCGTAAATATTTGTGGTCCTCTTGCGATATATAAGTTTAAAATGTTCTCTGGAAGAAACTGGTACTTATTGTTGTTTTTAAGCATTAAGCCTGCAGAGATAATAGCACCTGTCGATGTTCCCGCTGAAAGATCCATACATTCATTTATATTTCTGCATAGTCTATTGCGAACAACTAATTGATTGATTTCACTCAAAATCATCAACGGCAATATACCCCGAATACCACCGCCATCAATTGAAACAATTATTCTTAATCTTCGCATGCTTCAATATAAGTAAAAAAAATTGATTAATCGAATATAAAAGTTTAAAACGCAAGTCACGTTTCAATTTAAGATTAACTAAATATATTAATTTCTATAAGTCCTGTTGGACTCTGACAAATTCAACTTGAATAACAAAATAAATTATTGAACTCTCAACGATCTCCCGATATGCAAAGTCGTTGTTGGTCGTATATTATTAAGCTGACACAACGTGCTGATGGAAGTTCTGTGCTTTCTTGCGATATTACTCAACGTATCACCACCTCTTATTCGGTAATAAACTGCAGTACCTGGAGCTGGATCAGCGACATGGCTCGGTAATGCACCTGGTCGAAATAATCCACTATGAACAAATAAGTTTTCACTGCGAATTACTTTTTTCTTAAAATCAATAATTTCTTCTGGGTTCATCGGAGCATCATAAAAACGTGTTTCGAAATGTAAATGTGAACCATGAGAATGTCCTGTATTTCCACCGAGACCAATAAAGTCCCCTGCTTTCACTTCCTGATTTGCTACAACATTTATATCACTCAAATGTGCATAAAACGTTTCTAAACCGTTATAATGCCTGATAACTACGAGATTACCAAAACCGGCATCATTATACTTTGCATAACGAACTTTACCATTAAAAGCAGATACTACAGTATCTCCTGTTCTTAAATCTATGTCTATACCGTTGTGATACCTTCCTCTTCGATAACCGTAACGAGATGTGATTTTACCGTCAAAAGGAATTACAAAGTTATTGTGCGTTGTATCAACTACACATAACCATAATGTATCTTTTAATTTGGTTAAATCATTCGTTTTATTCGAGGAATAACAGATATCTGTATCCCATGGACATATATAATTTAAAGATGAATCTCGCAAAATGAACTCGTGCAACTCAGGATTTAGCAAACCATCGAATTCTTTATCTTCCAAATACTCCCATGTGCGGTTCGAGTATACCAACATGGTTCCGTTATCTGTGTCTAATGTATCTATAATTTCCTGAGAAAAAGATAAACTGGAAATTATAAAAACACCTATTGCAATTGTAAGTTTTAACATAATTCAAATCAACTTTATTTCTCCAATTATTTCTAAAAAGAAAACAGCAAAGTTAGACTTAAAAGCCATTTTTAAATATTCTTTCTGTTAAAAGTTGCAAACAGACTTTTGTTGAAGGGTTGATTTTACTGGTTTCTAAGACGTTAGTTATTGGGCTGGATAGTGACTAATTCATTTTTTTTTTGGATTCAGACAACCACGCGATGCCCATCTGTCATCGGACAGGCAACAGCGGTAGCTTTTTTCTTTAAAGAAATAAATTTCCATCGGGATGAGTGGATTACCTCCTCTTCGGTCGGTGCTCTCGCTCGTTCCTCGCTCGGGTCGAACAAGTTCTCATCCTCTCATTTCTCTATAATCAATTTAATATCACGTCAGAATTAAAGATTGATTCAAAGAACTATCTTC
>Ga0114916_1000952_pt1 | contig 17451 bp, 18 predicted proteins | sample MalvirAntarct_66_FD_83501 | JGI IMG/M metagenome (GOLD analysis project Ga0114916, IMG submission 83501) | Marine viral communities from the Global Malaspina Expedition - Malaspina viral metaG Antarct_66 | ecosystem: Environmental > Aquatic > Marine > Oceanic | place: West Anvers Island... | reverse complement strand
CTGATATACAACAAAATCATTACAGTTATTACAATTATACGTTAAACAAGAAGTGCATCACATCGCCATCCTTAACCACATAGTTTTTTCCTTCAACCCGCATTTTTCCTGCCTCTTTTACTTTCGCTTCACTGCCTAAGTCTGAAAAATCCTCAAAGGCGATCACTTCGGCTCTAATAAAACCTTTTTCAAAATCAGTGTGAATAACACCGGCTGCCTGTGGCGCCGTGGCACCAACATCTATGGTCCACGCACGGACTTCTTTAACGCCTGCCGTAAAATAGGTTTGTTGTTTTAATAATTTATAGGCTGATCTGATCAACTTTGATGACCCTGGCTCTTCCAGACCTATATCTTGAAGAAACATTTGACGCTCCTCATAACTATCCAATTCATTAATATCAGCTTCTGTACCCACAGCCAATACTAAAATCTCAGCATTTTCGTCTTTTACAGCTGCTCTCACTTGTTCAACATAGGCATTGCCCGTTGCAGCGGAACCTTCATCTACATTGCACACATACATCACCGGTTTGTCCGTAATAAATTGTGCCGGATTAACAAACTCTTCATAATCTTCCTTATCAAACTCTAAAGTTCTTACAGAAACTCCCGCTTCTAATGCCGATTTTATTTTCAGTAATACCGCTTCTTCCTTTTGGGCTTCTTTATTGCCGGTTTTTGCTGCACGTTTTACTTTTTCAAGTTTTTTATCAACCGTTTCCAAATCTTTTAACTGAAGTTCCATATCAATGGTCTCCTTGTCTCTAATTGGATTCACATTACCATCTACATGTATAATATTGTCATTATCAAAACAACGTAAAACGTGTAAAATAGCATCTGTTTCTCTAATGTTAGCCAAAAACTGATTTCCCAAACCTTCACCTTTACTGGCACCTTTAACCAAACCTGCAATGTCCACAATCTCTACGGTAGCGGGTTGTACACGTACAGGTTTCACCAAAGCTTCCAAGCGCTCTAGTCGCGGATCTGGAACGTTGACGATCCCTATATTTGGTTCAATGGTACAAAACGGAAAGTTGGCACTTTGCGCTTTTGCATTAGATAAACAATTAAAAAGGGTTGATTTCCCCACGTTTGGCAATCCTACAATTCCAGCTTTCATTGAAAAACTTATTTATAATTCCCTTGATAATAAGGGAACATCATTAACATATATCGCGATTTTTGCGAGTGCAAATTTAATCAATTATCTGAATAATTTGCATAAAAAAACCTCAAGCTGATGCTGAGGTTTTTAAGTGAATTTTATCTCAATCCTAGCCTTCAGGATGCATAAAGCGCTGTTTGGCTAATAGTTCCTCTTCCGTTTCCATATGGTTATCATCCGGCACACAACAATCTACAGGACAAACTGCCGCACATTGTGGTTCTTCATGAAAACCTTTACATTCCGTACATTTATCCGGAACGATATAATAAATTTCATCACTGATTGGTTCTTGAGACTCATCAGCATCTACTTCCTTACCATCTTGAAGGACAACTTTACCTTTTAAACTGGTTCCGTCTTTGTACCTCCAATCATCAGCACCTTCATAAATAGCAGTGTTTGGACATTCTGGTTCACAAGCACCGCAGTTAATACATTCATCTGTTATTATAATTGCCATAGCATCATTTACATTAAAATTGTTACTATAGAAAAAGTGATGAGATTTTAGAAGTTTAAACCGATTTTATTGATTTACAAACCCTTTTAGAAAAAGTGGGACTTAAACAAATCTCGTTCATTTCATTTTTCTAACTTTGCGATGCAAAAATAACGCCAAAACTATTCATAACCAAATACAGAATGGATTTACAGCAAAGAATTAATGCTTTTGTAAAGTTGGGAGAGTTTATCGGACAATTCTCTACAAATGGCTTTCAAAAGAACGAGCATATTACTGCCAATGAGCTATTTTTTGACGGCTTCCAGCATCAAATAGCATTGGCGCATCAACACAATGCGTGGTTTACAAAAGAAAATATTGCCTACGCCCTAAGCGGCTGGTCTACCTCTTTAAACAGCAATACATTGGCGAAGTGGGTAGAATCCTACCAATTTAATGAAACATCACCAAAAAAAGTGGCCATTATTATGGCCGGCAACATCCCCTTGGTAGGATTTCATGACTTCCTTTCTGTTCTAATTTCAGGTCACCATGTGATTGTAAGACAATCTTCAAATGACAAGCAACTCCTGCCCTATCTGGCTAAATATTTAGAACACGTTGCTCCAAACTTGAAAGGCCGGATTACTTTTACGGAGGATAAATTAACTGATTTTGATGCGGTAATAGCTACAGGAAGCAACAATACGGCGCGTTATTTTGAACACTATTTTAAAGGTAAACCCTCTATCATTAGAAAAAATAGGAATTCAGTAGCTGTGTTAACCGGTGAAGAAACAGAAACAGAACTGAAGGCCTTGTCTGAAGATATATTTAGATATTATGGTTTGGGTTGTCGCAATGTGTCGAAATTATTTGTACCAAAAGACTACAATTTCGACGGGTTTTTTAAAGGCCTTTATGAATGGCACCCGATTATCAACCAACATAAGTACGCTAATAATTATGATTATAACAAGGCAGTGTATTTGATGAGCGAATTTAACTTACTGGAAAATGGATTCTTGATGATTAAGGAAGACTCAAGTTTTGGATCACCTATCGCTACCATTTTTTACGAATATTATAACGATTTGGAAGACCTGAAACTAAATTTAATCACCAACGCAGAACATATACAATGTGTAGTTTCCAATGGAGTTACAGAAAATTCTGTGGCCTTCGGACAAACCCAACATCCACAGTTATGGGACTACGCAGACAATGTAGACACCATTGCATTTTTAACAAAAATATAGTCGATAAATTATCATATTATTAACCACTTTTCTTTACGAATTTAGCACCTTTGTAACTTTCCTAAACCAAAACTCATGAAAATACACAATTTTAGCGCTGGCCCATCAATTTTACCTCAAGAAGTCTTACAAAAAGCTTCCGAGGCTGTGGTGGAATTTAATAATATTGGACTGTCCTTATTAGAAATTTCCCATAGAAGCAAACATTTTGTAGATGTGATGGAAAATGCCAGAGCGTTAGCTCTTGAGCTTTTGGGTCTTGAAGGAAAAGGCTATAAAGCCTTATTCTTGCAAGGAGGGGCTAGCATGCAGTTCATTATGGTTGCCCAAAATTTATTGGAAAAACGGGCAGGATACTTAAATACAGGAACATGGAGTGACAATGCCATTAAAGAAGCTCGCATTTATGATGATATTCATGAAGTTGCCACTTCCAAGGATGCCGGCTTTAACTACATTCCCAAAGGTTATACCATTCCAGAGGATTATGATTATTTTCACTGCACCTCCAACAACACCATTTACGGCACTCAAATAAAGCATTTTCCAAATTCACCCATCCCAATGGTTTGTGATATGAGTAGTGATATTTTTTCTCGCGAACTGGATTTTTCCAAGTTTGATTTGATTTACGCGGGTGCACAAAAAAATATGGGTCCTGCCGGAACTACTTTAGTGGTAGTTAAAGAGGATATTTTAGGAAAAGTATCCCGCAAAATTCCATCCATTTTAGATTATCAAGTACAAATTGCTAAAAGCAGTATGTTTAACACACCTCCGGTATTCGCAGTCTATACGTCTATGCTGACTTTAGAATGGATGAAAAATCTTGGTGGCGTTAAGGCGATGGAAAAAGCCAATGAAATGAAATCACGGGTTATTTATTCAGAAATAGATCTTAATCCTTTGTTTAAAGGCTATGCGGTTAAAGAAGATCGCTCAATGATGAATGCGACCTTTACACTAACCAACGACGACCTGAAAGAAACTTTTGACACCATGTTAAAAGAAGCGGGTATTAGCGGTCTAAACGGTCATAGAAGCGTTGGTGGCTACCGCGCTTCAATGTATAATGCCCTATCCTTAGATAGCGTAAAAGCTTTGGTAGAAGTGATGAGCGAATTGGAAACTAAAGCATAGCAAACACTCCACATTAATTAACAAAATTAATCCCCACTCTTAGCACGTCTAAATTTTGGAAAAAAAATATAAGTATTCATGAAAGTATTAGCAAACGACGGAATTTCTCAAAGCGGAATTGATGCATTAGTAGAAGCGGGATTTGAGGTAAACACCACAACTGTGGCGCAAGAACAACTTAGCAATTACATCAATCAGAAAGCGATTGACGTGCTTTTGGTCAGAAGCGCAACCACGGTAAGGCAAGAACTTATTGATAGTTGTCCTAATCTTAAAATCATCGGGCGTGGTGGTGTTGGCATGGATAATATTGATGTGGATTATGCACGCAGTAAAGGCTTACATGTGATTAATACGCCTGCAGCATCCTCCCAATCAGTTGCTGAATTGGTGTTTGCGCATTTATTTGGTGGGGTTCGTTTTTTACACGATGCTAACCGTAATATGCCCCTGGATGGTGATTCAAAGTTCAATAGTCTTAAAAAGAACTATGCCAAAGGTTCAGAATTACGAGGTAAGACTTTGGGTATTATAGGTTTTGGTCGTATTGGTCGTGAGGTTGCCAAAATTGCTCTTGGTGTAGGAATGCGTGTGATTGCGAGCGATAAATTTGTAGGCAAAGCCACTATTAAGGTAGAATTTTATAATGGCCAGTTTATTAATGTGGAAATTGAGACCCAGCCTATGAAGGACATTTTAAAGCAATCAGACTTTATCACTTTGCATGTACCAGCCCAAGACGGTTATGTTATTGGTGAAAAACAATTTGAATTGATGAAACCGGGTGTAGGTATCGTCAATGCGGCGAGAGGTGGCGTAATAGATGAAGTTGCACTTGTGCAAGCTATAGAAAGCGGCATGGTTGCCTTTGCAGGATTGGATACTTTTGAAAGTGAACCAACTCCAGCTGTTCAGGTACTGATGAATGGCAGCATATCCTTAACACCACATATTGGAGCGGCAACTAATGAAGCGCAAGACAGAATAGGTACTGAATTAGCATCTCAAATCATCAGCATATTAAAAACTGAAAAAGTTTAAAGATATTAACAATGATAGCACAAAGCATGCTCACAGTCTCCGAATTGTGAGCATTTATTGTATTTTTAAAGTATATAATATTAAATCAAATAGCTATGTCTGGAATAATGGATATTTTAAATAGTGAAATGGGGAGATCCATTGTCAGCGGGGTTGCTGATCAAACCATGCAACCTAAAAATAAAACCCAAGATGTTTTAATGATGGCCATGCCTGTCCTCATGGCAGCTATGAAACGTAATGCCTCTTCTCCAGAAGGCGCTAAGGGCCTATTAAATGCAATTAACAGTAAGCACGACGGGAGTATATTGAGTAATTTAGAAAGCTTATTTAATGGCGGTGTAGATGCTAACGTGATGCAGGATGGCAGTAAGATACTTGACCATGTATTGGGCAGTAAGCAGCGGAATGTAGAAAATGCAATTAGTCTCAAATCAGGAGTTGATGCTGGAACGGTAGCTCAAATCTTAAAAGTTGCTGCCCCCATTTTGATGGGCATGTTAGGCAACCAGACGAAACAACAAAATATAAACAGTCCGGGTGGCTTAGAAGGTATGTTAGGCGGACTTCTGCAAGGAAATTCACCCCAAGGTCGTGGCGATCAGAGTTTTTTAGAATCTATTCTTGACGCTGATGGCGACGGTAGCATTATGGATGATATAGCAGGAATGGCTATGGGCGGCGATAAAAAAGACGACGGTATTGGAGGTCTTCTTGGAGGATTGTTCGGTGGTAAAAAATAATCAAATCCGTTTTTAATAATATACAACAAATTTAAAGTCGCACGTTTACAGTGCGACTTTTGTTTTGTTAAAAACTGTCAATTCTCATGCTGTCAAGCAGAAATGGTGTAATTTAATTACAAAATCATATCGTTATGAAAACTATGCTCACGCTTTTATTTATAGGAATTCTTGCGGCTTCCTGCAATACAACTAAGATTGCCAGTAAAACAGACCGTCAAACGTCCTCTAGGGTTCAAGATACGGTCAGAATAGCGAATGATTCTTTAGAATACGAGATTCTCATTATTGAACCGGGTTTTAATTCTTGGCTCGCTTCTCGGGCGAAACCTGAAGGCTTCTATTCTCAAGAGTATTTAGAAAGCAGAAATAGAATCTACGTAACAGAATGGAATAGCCGTGTTATTCAACCACAACGTTACCAAAGTCATTTGTACGAGCTTCAAATTGATTACCAACCATTTATAGATTACGGTTATGACGTCAACTATAAACTATACAACTATTTTATTTATTTTCAATTGACCTACAAACAAAGATTAGGACCTTTTGAACCCCGAATTTAACAGAATTAAAGTATCTTTGCACCGCAAATAAGTGTGATGGAGAATTTTAAAAAAAATTGGCAAATACAACAGAACTGGCAGTTACTTTTCCCATTTCTTGGTCTTCTCATCCTTGGATTTTCTTCTTATAAATTAGCTGATGTGCTTGTTGGAAACATCAACCTGTTTTTAGTAATCATTCTTGCCATCGTTTTATTTTTTGTCCTTTTAAACATAACGCTATTTCTATTTAAGAAATTAGAACGCAAATGGTCTGTAGAATACCGTTGGGAAATGATACGTGTATTCATAGTTTTTGCAATAACTGGATCTTCATCGGTATTTATAGGGAAACCTATTATCGGTATGATTGGGATTACAAAAGAAAATTTTAATAGTGTTATATATTGGATTTTATATATATTCGTGGGCTTAATCTTTTATCAAATCTTATTGGTAACTTACGGCTGGCTTTTTGGCCAATTCAAGTTCTTCTGGGAATTTGAGAAAAAAATGTTGCGCAGATTTGGGCTGGAACGGTTTTTAAACTAATGAATTTCTTAAGACAACATATCATTTTCAAAGGTCTGACACTTATTTTAGTGTTGGCATTTTTGCTGCCTTCTGCGGTTAAGGCCATGCATGTTTTTGAAGAGCACCAACATGAAATATGTCTAGGTGAGATAGATGCGCATATTCACAATTATGATGTAGATTGCGAGTTCTATAAATTCAAATTGAACAGTCCTTTTACCATTCCTGAAAACATAATTTTAGTTCTTAACTTTCCGCATATTGAGAGCACTATTCCAACGCATTATTCATTTTTAAGCGAATTTCAGACCCTTCATTTTTCACTTCGAGGTCCTCCTGTAATTAATTTAACCTAGGTTTTCTGAATGCTATTCAGAGTAAAATCATCTTAAATTAATTACTATACATCTATGAATAAATTATGCTACCTATTGCTATTTTTAGCAATACCAACCGTCTACGCACAAAATACACTAAAAGGAAATGTTGTAGATAAGAACACCAATGAACCTTTAATTTTCGCCAATGTTTACGTGCCTCAACTCGAAAAGGGCACTACTTCTGATGAGGCGGGGAACTACTTAATGTGGAATGTTCCTAATGGCACTTATAAAGTTATTGTCTCGACCATTGGCTACGAAACATTTTCCAGAAGCATCACTTTTCCTTATACCGCAGCTTTTGATGTTCAACTCATTCCTTCGGCTATAGAAATGGAAGAAATAATCATTTCAACCCCATTTCACAAATTACAAAGTGAAAACGTAATGAAGGTCGAACGTGAAACTGTTGCCAATTTAAAAGCAAAAGGCGCTGTCACCCTGGCTGACGGAATCACTTCTATTGCGGGAGTAGAAAGCGTCACCACCGGAGTAAGTATAGGGAAACCGGTCATTAGAGGTTTAAGCTCTAATCGGGTGCTGGTTTATGCACAAGGTGTCCGATTGGAAAATCAGCAGTTTGGCGATGAGCACGGACTCGGTTTGAGCGATTCAGGCATTGAAAGCATTGAAGTTATTAAAGGTCCCGCTTCACTACTTTATGGTAGTGATGCACTTGGAGGGGTTCTATATTTAAATCCTGAAAGATTTGCCCAAGCCCATAACAACCAGGCCGATGCCAGTTATAATTATTTTAGCAATACTGAAGGATTCAACACTAACGCAGGTTATAAAGCTTCAGGAGAGCATTTTAAATTTCTTTTTCGAGGCAGTATTGCGGAACACGCTGATTATCAAACCGCCGATTACAGAGTGACGAATACCCGATTTAGAGAGCAGGATTTGAAAGCCGGATTGGGATACCAAATCCGAAAATTTAAGACTGAACTGCGTTACAATGTCAATAATTCGAAGCTTGGCATCCCTGAGACAATTGGAGAACAAACGACGCAAAAGACACCGTTATTGCCTTTCCAGGAAGTGACAAACCATATGTTGAGTTCTAAATCGACGGTATTTTTTGACCGTTCAAGCTTGGATATTAATTTAGGCTTGCTGTACAATGATCGAAAAGAATTTGAAGCTCCGCACCATCATGAAGATGAAGCAGATCATGACGACCATGAAGATGATGATGAAGCCTCCGAAGATAATGAACATTTAGAAGCGGCCCTTCAGATGAAATTGAAAACCTTTAATTACGATGTAAAATACCATTTGCCTACCTTAGGAAAATTTGAAACCATCGTGGGTCTTCAGGGAATGAACCAAAGCAATACTAATTACGCAGAAGAGCAACTGATTCCGGATGCTACGACTTCTGACATAGGCGTTTTAGCCACATCTCACATTCATTTTGAGAAGGCTGATATTCAAATTGGAGCCCGCTATGACCATCGGAGTATTGATGTTTATTCTGGCATTCAGAAGAACTTCTCAAGCTTTAACGGCGCCGCCGGAATTAAAACAAATCTTGCAAAAAAAATAACCACAAGATTAAATTTAGCTTCAGGCTACCGAGCACCTAATTTGGCTGAACTCACGTCTAATGGCACCCACGAAGGCACCAATAGATACGAAATTGGAAATGATCAATTAAAAAATGAACAAAACTTTCAAGCGGATTTGGCCTTGGAATATAAACATGAACATATTGAAATTTTTGCCAATGCGTTTTTTAACAAGGTAAATAATTATATTTTTCTATCGCCAAATGGAGAACTTATCCAGAATACTCCAGCGTATGATTATTTACAGGCTGACGCCAATCTTTATGGTGGAGAAATTGGGGTACACTTCCATCCGCATCCTTTAGATTGGTTACATGTGGAGAGTAGTTATGAGAACGTTACAGGAAAACAGGATAATCAGCGTTATTTGCCGCTGATTCCCGCCAATAGTTGGACCAATACTTTACGGGTAGAATTCAACCCAAAAGTTGTGCGTAATTTTTACGGTTTTGTAAGGTTAAAAACAACCTTTAAACAATCAAACATAAGCGACTTTGAAACGCCAACCAATGGCTACACCCTTTTGGGAGCTGGTTTTGGAGGTGTTGTAACCTTGTTTAATAACGATTTGGATGTGAAAATTTCGGGAAGTAATCTGACGGATAAAACCTATATCAATCATTTATCACGCCTAAAACCCGACGGTATTTTTAATATGGGACGCAATATAAATATTGGATTGACCTATACTCTATAAAACTTAAAATCCCTTTCACATTTGAAAGGGATTTTTTTTTATTTAATGGTTATTGTTTTTGGTTTCTTGGCAAACACATAGGTGTAAAACCACATAATTGTAAATGACGGTATCACATCAAAGCCCGGCAAAATCTCTTCAATAAATGAAAACATTCCTGCTACCCTACCTTTTCTGCCCGCATATAATTTGGTCATCAAATATCCTGAAAGAGGAGCCCAGATAATATCAATAAAAGTGATCATTCCTATAGCATCTAACACGATCCCTAAAACTAACTTCTGATTTTTACTTAAGTTATCTAAATTCATGGTATAATTTTTAATTCGATTTTGTAATACAAAAAATATACCAAAAAATTATTTTTGATCAACTTATACAATCCTTGAACTTTCAATGAATTAAGATTCGCCATGAATTTTGAGAGCATATAAACCAAACCAGAATTGTACAACAAAAAACAAAATGCTAACTTGCCTTTCATTTTTTAATCTATGATAAAAGCGACCAATATTCACAAATATTACAATGATCTACACGTATTGAAAGGGGTTGATCTCAATATCCAGAACAGTGAAATAGTTTCTATTGTTGGCGCTTCTGGTGCCGGCAAAACAACATTGTTACATATTTTGGGAACATTAGATAGAGCCTCAAGTAAAGACCAGGGCAGTTTGCAGATCAACGATGTCAATATTATGGCGCTTTCAGATAAGAACCTGGCTAAATTTAGAAATGAGCATATTGGTTTTATTTTTCAATTTCACCAATTGTTGCCTGAATTTACAGCGTTAGAAAATGTATGTCTTCCTGCATTTATCAAGAAAACACCAAAAGAACATGCAGAGAAACGCGCTAAGGAATTATTAGATTTTTTAGGCTTGGGCCATCGGTACCATCATAAACCGGGAGAGCTATCAGGAGGCGAACAGCAGCGTGTCGCAGTAGCTAGAGCCCTGATTAATAATCCTGAACTGATATTTGCCGATGAACCTTCGGGGAATTTAGATAGTGAAAGTGCTGAAAATCTCCACAATCTATTTTTTAAACTCCGCGACCAATTTGGCCAAACCTTCGTTATAGTTACCCATAACGAAGAATTGGCTGATATGGCCGACAGAAAATTGGTAATGGTGGATGGAAATATTGTCTAATTGTCTTGCTTCACACCAGGAATTGTATCCACAATGCGGTCAATCAATCTACTGATTACACCACCTACGTCATGTCCACTTTTATAAAGAGGCACATTACCTAAGACGTTATCAAAATTAGTAATTGAAGTACTCACAACATTTAATGTTGAGTCTACGAGATCATCTGTGTTTTCCATTGTCTTCTAGTTTTCGGTTATCTTGAAATTGTTTTAAATCAGCAATAGCATCCTTGCCCAATTTGGTACCAACACCAATGGCAAAAAGTGCAATAACTGACTTCAATCCAAACTTTAAAAGTGATTTCATGAGTATGTTATTTGAAAGATTTTGGTCTAAATTAAGTAATTTAATGCAGTCAAAAAATATAAAACTGTTTTGAGTTTAAAATTGTATTGATTGCGTCAAACAGAGGTCTCTTATGGGAATTTTATTGGTTTCTACCGTTCATGGCAAGAAAATTGCTAAGGTTATAGATCTACTATAACAGTAAAAAATTCCATCACCATTGAATATACCACAACTCAAAGAATTTTTAGACCTTAAGGTCACCACCTATAATCATCCGCGTTTTATTGAAAGTGACCCGATTCAGATACCACATCAATTTTCAAAAAAAGAAGATATTGAAATATCCGGTTTCTTAACTGCTACAATTTCTTGGGGAAACCGTAAAAGCATTATTACCAATGCCAATAAAATGATGCAGATGCTCGACCATGCACCCCATGAATTTGTGATACAGCATCAAAAATCAGATTTAGAAAAATTGCGCAGCTTTGTACACCGGACCTTTAATGAAGATGACTTCATCCAATTTATTAAAAGTCTGAATCATATTTACACCCAATACGGCGGTCTGGAGGCTGTTTTTTCTAAAAACACGGAAGAATTCTCTACCCAACACGCCATTCACCATTTTAAAAAGCATTTCTTCGAAATTGAGCACCTTCCACGCACCCAAAAACATGTGAGTGATCCTTTAAGACATTCAGCCGCTAAACGCATCAATATGTTTTTAAGATGGATGGTTAGAAATGACAATAATGGTGTAGATTTCGGGATTTGGAAGACTCTGTCACCCGCACAACTATCTTGCCCATTGGATGTGCACTCCGGAAATGTTGCACGCGCTTTAGGCTTATTAAAACGCACTCAAAATGATGCTAAGGCTTTGGCGGAACTGGACCAAGCGTTGCGAAAATTAGATAAAAATGATCCGGTAAAATACGATTACGCCTTATTTGGGTTAGGAGTCTTTGAAGACTTTTCCAAAACTTTATAGATAAAAAGTTAATTTTTATAATAATATACAAGAAACGATACAATGGAAATTCCTAAATTACCTTCAAATGAACAAGAGCGACTTGAGATTCTTAAGGAATATCATTTATTGGACACTGCTCCGGAAGTCGATTATGACAATATTACCAAATTGATTTCTACAATTTGTGAAGTGCCTATAGCTTTAATTACCATCTTAGACAAAGATCGAAATTTTTTTAAAGCACATTCTGGTATTTCACTACAGGAGTCACCAAGAGAGATTTCTTTTTGCGGACATGCAATACTATCAGATGAACCTATTTTTATAATAGAAGATGCGCGTTTAGATAAACGCTTTATCAATAACCCATTTATTGATAGCGAAAACACGGTGTTTTATGCTGGTGTTTCCTTAGTAAATCCTGAAGGTTATGTACTGGGAACACTTTGTGTGTTTGATTATCAGCCCCGGACACTAAACGAAACACAAAAAGATGCTCTAATTATTTTAGGAAAGCAGGTGGTGACTTCAATGGAACTTCGACGTCAGAATTTCAAATTGGAATCGGCCAAGAAACAGCTCACTACCCATAATCAGGAGCTGAAAAAATTTGCCAGTCATGTTTCTCACGATTTGAAGTCGCCATTGGCCAATATCATCTCCTTAACGCAGCTTTTAAAAGAAGATTTGGAGGATAAAATTTCAAGTAGCGCCGAGGAGTACCTTTTTTATATTAATGAGTCTGCCCTGATCCTTAAAGATTATATTGACGGTATTTTACTCCATTACAAAGCCGACGAATTATTAAAGGCTAAAAAGCAGGATGTTCAGCTTTCTGAACTTTGCGAGGATCTTAAGCAACTGCTGCTATTACAATCAGATGCACTGATTTGCCACGCAACAGAGACTATTAAAAACATCAACAAACCAGCTTTAACCCAAATTCTAATCAATTTGGTGGATAATGCCTTAAAGTATAATGACAAGATGAAGCGGACACTTCACATGACATATACTTCGCTCTCCGAATTTCACGAATTCTCTGTAACAGACAACGGCATCGGGATTGCTGAAAATCAACAACAAATGATCTTCCAATTATTTAAGTCCATTCCTCTTAAAAACAACAAAAAGCCAAGTACGGGAATCGGGTTGAGTACCATAAAAAATCTCGTGGCTCAATTGGGCGGAGATATTAAGGTCAGCTCCCAGCTGGGTCAAGGCAGTAATTTCACCTTCACCATTGCAAAATAAGCTTTGCTTTTAGTGCTTAAACCAGGATTAGAAGCATGAACTTTTGGTCGTTAAACTAAATTTTTGCAGAAACAGACATTCAATTTTTTAACACATTTTAAAAGGTCATCCAAGAAATCGCTTTATCTTTAAAGGTTCAAATTCTAACCAAATGAAAAACCTTTTTTTACTGATTGCTACAGTTTCTACGAGTCTGCTCTTTTCACAAGATATAAAGATTCCTTTAGACACCATGGTGGTGACCAACCACGCTATTAACATCAACGGACAAAACCTTTCATACCAAGCCATTGCGGGCACGCAGCCTGTTTGGAACGAAAAAGGAGAACCAACCGCAACTTTATTTTATACCTACTATCGAAAAAGCAACAGTGAAAAAGAAAAACGTCCTATCATTTTTTCCTTTAATGGTGGCCCAGGCTCCGCATCTGCTTGGATGCATATCGCCTATACCGGACCGGTCATTTTAAATATGGATGATGAAGGATATCCTGTACAACCCTACGGCGTTAAGGACAATCCGAATTCCATCTTAGACGTTGCCGATATTGTTTTTATTGATCCAGTGAACACTGGCTATTCGCGAATGGTAGAAGACAAGGATAGTAAATTGCCAGATCGGAAATCGTTTTTTGGAATTAATGCCGACATCAGATATTTAGCGGAATGGATGAATACCTTTGTCACACGAAATAACCGTTGGGAATCTCCAAAATATTTAATTGGTGAAAGCTATGGCGGCCCAAGAGTGATGGGCTTATCTCGCGAATTACAAAACAGCCAATGGATGTATTTGAATGGCGTGATTTTAGTATCTCCAGCCGATTATAAAATCTATTCAACTGATCAGCCAATTTATTCAGCACTAAATCTGCCTTATTTTACTGCGGCAGCTTGGTATCAAAAAGCGCTTTCCCCTGCCCTACAGCAAAAAGATTTATTAGATATTTTACCGGAGGTTGAAGCTTATACCATCGATAAAGTGATGCCTGCAATTGCTAAGGGTGGTTTTATTTCTGAGTCAGAAAGAAATGAAGTGGCTGAAAAAATGAGTTTATACTCAGGCTTGGATAAAGCTGCTATTATTGATCATAATTTAAACGTGCCTACCAACTTTTTCTGGAAGGAATTGCGTCGTGCTGACGGGTATACCATAGGAAGATTAGATTCCCGATACTTAGGCATCGACAAAATGAGCGCGGGGGACAGGCCAGATTATAATGCCGAATTGACTTCATGGTTGCACTCATTTACGCCTGCCATCAATTATTACATTAGAGAAGAATTAAAGTTTAAAACAGACATTAAATACAATATGTTTGGTGATGTGCATCCCTGGGACCGCCAAAATGATAATACTAGAGACGGTTTACGCCAAGCAATGGCCCAAAACCCGTTTTTAAAAGTATTGGTGCAATCTGGTTATTATGACGGGGCTACAACCTATTTCGCTGCAAAATATACTGTAGGACAAATGGATCCGAGCGGACGCATGAAAGACCGCGTGTCATTTAAAGGCTACAGAAGCGGCCATATGATGTATTTGAGGAAAGAAGATTTGAAGTTGGCCACGGATGATATCAGACAATTTATCAAGGATTCGGATTCTAAAGGGAAATCAGCCAAATACTAATCCCATAAATTACTCATTAAAAAATCGCCTGATGATACCAATCGTCAGGCTTTTTTATAATTTAGCAGGATGTCACTACCCTTAGTCAGCATATTAACCCCTTTCAAAAACAGTTCGTTATTTCTGGAAGATTGCATTGCATCTATCAGGAATCAAAGTTATACCAACTGGGAATTGTTGATCGTCGATGATCATTCTACAGATGAGAGTTTTAAAATAGTCTCAGAAATCGCACAAGATGAGCCCCGAATAAAACTTTATAAGAATTCTGGTCAGGGCATTATTGACGCTCTTAAGCTTGCTTTTAAAAACAGTTCTGGAAGGTACATCACTCGGATGGATAGTGATGATCTTATGACGCCTTATAAGTTGGACCTCATGGTAGCCGATTTAGAAGCGGCTAAGAAAGGACATGTAGCTTTGGGGCTGGTAGCCTACTTTTCTGAAAATGATCTGGGTGAAGGCTATCAGATTTACGAGAAATGGCTCAACGGCTTGACGTCAGGGGGAAACAATTATTCAGAAATCTACAAAGAGTGTGTCATTCCCTCCCCCTGTTGGATGGTGCATCGAGAAGATTTAATAGCCTGTGGCGCATTTAATAGCCCCGTTTATCCTGAAGACTATGATTTAGCCTTTCGGTTCTATAAACAAGGATTAAAATGTATTCCGAGCAAGAACCTGCTGCATTTATGGAGAGATTATAACACTAGAACCTCTCGTACGGACCCTAATTATGCTGACAACCATTTTTTGAGATTAAAGTTGCACTACTTTTTTAATCTCGATAGACGGCCGCAACAACCTTTAGTTGTTTGGGGAGCGGGGTTTAAAGGTAAATTTTGTGCGAAATACTTAAAAAAACTAAACCATCCATTTCTGTGGATTTGTAATAATCCGAAGAAAATTGGGAAGCATATTTACGACATTGAACTTCACGCCGTGTCAAAAATAGAAGAACTACAGCAACCCCAAGTCATCGTAACGGTAGCCAACAAAACTTCCCAAAAAAGAATTGCGTCCGTATTAGAAAATAGAGACTTAGCGAAAACCAAGGATTATTTCTTCTTTTGTTAGCATTCTCAACTGCAAAAGGCTAAATTTCTCAAACTCTGAAGCTATTAATAGTCACGTATTTTTTATATTTGACCGACTTGTAAAAAAAGTAAAAACAGAATAGGGAATGCAGTTCAAAAATCCAGAAATTCTATACGCGCTTCTACTGCTGATCATTCCAATCATCATCCATTTATTTCAACTTCGGCGGTTTAAAACAGTTCCGTTTACCAATGTTCAACTTCTCCAAAGCATTACCATTCAAACGCGTAAAAGTTCGCAGCTAAAAAAGTGGCTGACTTTATTCACCCGTCTGCTGCTACTAACCTGTATTATTGTGGCCTTTGCCCAACCTTTTCTAACCAAGACAACCACCTTTGCGGCCAAAAGGGAAACCGTCATTTATTTGGACAATTCCTTTAGCATGCAGGCCAAGGGTGCTAACGGTACCCTTTTAAATACTGCAGTTCAGGATATACTAAAGCATATGGACGAAGATGAACCCATTTGTCTATTCACCAATGATCGTAATTTCTTAAATACAAGCCTTAAAGCCATAAGAAATGATTTGATCCAATTAACCCTTACGTCCAACATATTGGATTATGACGCGGTGTTTTTAAAAGGTTTAAAGTCATTTTCTACGGATAAGAACAGCATTAAAAACTTTGTGGTTATTTCTGATTTTCAGCAGAAAGACGATGCACTAAGGCTTCAAAAGGACAGCCTCGTCAATTATAGCTTGGTGCAACTGAAACCCGAACGTATTGCCAATGTTAGCATTGACTCCTTATACGTTTCCAAAGCAACCCCAGAAACCATAGAAGTCACGGTACAAGTGCGCAATCAAGGTGATCCGATAGAAACGTTGCCCGTATCTCTATTTCAAGACGACCAACTTATGGCCAAAACTGCTGTTGCTGTTGAGGCCTCTGCTGAAACTGTGTTTACGATTCCTAATAACCAAGCCTTTAAAGGCAAAATCACTATTGATGATGCACAGATGAGTTATGACAACACTTTATATTTCAATCTGGATACCAATCAGCGCATCAAAGTACTCGCCATTAATGACGCAGATGCGGCCTATTTAGAAAAACTTTACACCACGGACGAATTCGATTTAACGCTCGTGGATGTAAACCAACTGAATTACAATAGTATCACCGATCAGAACTTGATCATTCTCAATCAACTGAAAAACATTCCTAATGGTTTAATTACAGGCCTTCATGCGTTTTCAGAAGACGGCGGAAGCATCTTAACAATTCCTTCAATTGAGTCTAATTTAACCTCATATAATCAACTATTTAATAATTTTTCAGTCCCTCATTTTAACTCCCAAATATCGGCCGAAAAAAGGGTTACCAAAATCAATTTTTCGCACCCACTTTTTAACAGTGTTTTTGATAAAAAGGTGGATAATTTTCAATATCCAAAAGTCAATGCTTTTTATACATTTAGCGCCACTGCGGGAAGCGCCATTTTAAGTTATGAGGACACTACACCATTTTTAATTGAAGCCAATAAATTTTACGTCTTTACTGCGGCATTGGAT
>Ga0114916_1000951_pt1 | contig 17464 bp, 16 predicted proteins | sample MalvirAntarct_66_FD_83501 | JGI IMG/M metagenome (GOLD analysis project Ga0114916, IMG submission 83501) | Marine viral communities from the Global Malaspina Expedition - Malaspina viral metaG Antarct_66 | ecosystem: Environmental > Aquatic > Marine > Oceanic | place: West Anvers Island... | reverse complement strand
TTTACTAAAAAATTCGACGAACACAGTATTCGTAGTTAAAAACTTACAAAATATACTATCTTGGGTCTAATGTTGCGAAAGGAATGATCATTTCTTCCAATGACACACCTCCATGCTGATACGTGTTTCTGTAGTATCCTACATAATGATTGTAGTTATTTGGATACGCAAAAAACAAATCACTTTTTGCAAAAATGAATGAACTACTCATGTTAATTGCAGGTAAATAAATCGCTTTTGGGTTTTTAGCAGCGAATACGTCGCGCTGCTCATATGTCAAACTACGACCAGTCTTATAACGAAGATTTGAACTTGTGTTCTTGTCGCCAATTACTTTTGACGGGTTTTTAACATTAATAGTTCCATGATCAGTAGTAATAATTAGTTTGAATCCTAGGTGGGATGCTTGCTGAATGATATCCATTAAGGGAGAGTTCTTAAACCAGCTTTGAGTAAGACTTCTATATGATTTGTCATTTGAAGCCAGTTCTTTAATAACTTCCATCTCTGTCTTTGAATGTGACAGCATATCAACGAAGTTGTATACCACGGCAATTAGATCTTCGTCTTTATGACTTTTGAAATTATCTGAAAGTCGCTTTCCTTGCTTTAGGCTAGAAATTTTATGGTAGCTCCATTTTAAATTGAGTCCTAGACGTTTCAATTGTGCTTCCAAGAACTTGTCTTCATACATGTTTTTACCGCCTTCATCTGTGTCGTTCAACCAATAATTTGGGTGAACTTTTTCCATGTCACTCGGCATCATACCTGAGAAAATAGCGTTCCGCGCATATTGGGTAGCAGTTGGAAGAATACTACAGAACATTTCTTCACTGGTTTTTTTGTAGCTATTCTGTAAAAAAGGTTCAAAAGCTTTCCATTGATCATAACGTAAATTATCAACTACAACAAGCAACGTTTTACCTTTGCCAAGTTGTGGCGCAATTTTATCTTTGAATAAAGTGTGTGACATGGTTGGTGCTTCATCATTGCCTTGCTCAAACCAAGAAGGGTAATTCTTGTCAATAAACTTACAAAACTGATTATTAGCCTCGGTTTTTTGAGATTCCAAAATGTCAAACATCCCAGTATCTTCAATATTTTCAAGCTCTAATTCCCAGTAAACCAATTTCTGATACAGCTCTGCCCAACCTTCATAGGTGTTAATCATAGACATATCCATAGCAATTTTTCTAAACTCTTGCTGGTAATTTGAGGTTGTTTTTTCTGAAACAAGCCTGGTATGGTCTAAATTCTTTTTCAGGCTTAAGAGAATCTGGTGCGGATTAACAGGTTTAATAAGGTAATCGGCTATTTTAGAACCAATGGCTTCTTCCATAATATACTCTTCCTCACTTTTAGTGATCATGACTACGGGAAGCGTGGCGTCTTTTTCTTTAATTTCTGCAAGCGTTTCAAGCCCAGTAAGACCTGGCATGTTTTCATCCAAGAAGACAATGTCAAAATTTTGTTCCTTCAGTTCCTCCAATGCTTCTGTTCCACTTTGCGCGGTGGTTACATTATAGTTTCTATTTTCTAAAAATATAATGTGTGGTTTCAATAAATCAATTTCATCGTCTACCCAAAGTACTTTTATGTCGCTCATATATGTATATTTGTCCTAGTAAGATTACTATTTATATTTCTGAAAAGGGATACCTCAAAATTAGTTCCGAAGCAATTCAAAACCTGCGACGGCAGTATTAATTAAAAGTTAAAGTTTGAAATCCCAAAACAAGCTCAAAATTATAAACGACCCAATCTATGGTTTTATTACCATTGAAGGTACGCTCATTTTTGATTTAATTGAACATCCATACTTCCAACGCCTCCGAAGAATCTCTCAGATGGGGATGTCTTATCTTGTATATCCAGGTGCCCACCACACAAGATTTCATCATGCGCTTGGTGCCATGTTTCTCATGCAGAAGGCCACTCAAGTATTGGAATTAAAGGGTGTGTCAATTTCTAAGGAAGAAAAAGAGGCGCTGCAGATAGCTATTCTCTTGCACGATATTGGTCATGGTCCGTTCTCTCATGCCCTTGAAAATTGCATTATTGATAATGTGTCGCACGAGCACATTTCATTGCTTTTTATGAACGAATTAAACAAAAACTTTAACAACAGATTAACGCTTGCTATTTCAATTTTCAAAAACGAATATGATCGCAAGTTTTTACATCAATTGATTTCAAGTCAGCTGGATATGGACCGTCTGGATTATCTTCGTAGGGATAGTTTTTATACTGGCGTAAGCGAAGGCTCTGTAAATAGTGAACGATTAATCGCTATGCTCAATGTGCATGAAGACAATTTAGTAGTAGAGGAAAATGGAATTTATTCCGTAGAGAAATTTATCATTGCTCGAAGGCTTATGTATTGGCAGGTATATTTGCATAAGACAGGTATCGTTGCTGAACAGCTCTTGTTACGCGCGGTTAGACGTGCTAAGGAGTTAACCAAGCAAGGGGAGGCACTTCCAGCCAGTGAGGCCTTATTATATTTTCTTGAACATCCCATCACAAAAGGTCATTTTAGCGGCGAGGTGCTAGATACATTTTCAAAATTAGATGATTTTGATATCATGTCGGCCATGAAGGCTTGGGCATCAAATTCGGATTTTGTATTAAGAAACCTTTCGCAAATGCTTTTAAATAGAGATTTACTAAAAATTGAACTTAGTGATGGACCTATTTCTGAGTCAAAATATAAACCGAAGCTAGATTCTTTCAGAAAAGAACACAACCTTAATGACAATGAAGCATCTTATTTCGTATTCACGGGTGAGATTTTCAATCAAGCTTATAATATGGATAGGGACACTATTAATATACTTTATAAAAACGGAAATGTGAAAGATGTAGCTAAAGCAAGTGATCAATTAAACTTAAAAACACTTTCAAAAAAAGTAGTGAAACATTATCTCTGCTATCCGAAGTCAATTAACTAATCCTTTTTTTTTATTTTTGCAAGAATGCGAGAAACATACACATGTATATTATTAGGCTTTAAGCTGGTCCAAAACCAGGCACAACTGCATATGGTATACCCAAAGAACCCAATAGCATGAAATTTACAGCAGCTCAGATTGCAGGTATTTTAGAAGGAGAAGTAGATGGAGATGATTCTGTCGAGGTCTCTAAACTAGCAAAAATAGAAGAAGGAACTCAAGGTAGCCTTACCTTTTTGGCAAATCCGAAGTATACTCATTATATTTATTCCACGGAGGCTTCAATTACCATTGTTGATCAGAATTTTATTGCTGAAAGCCCTATCTCTACGACACTTATTAGAGTTGAAAATGCGTATAAGTCGTTTTCAAAATTACTTGAATACTACAATCAAGTAAAAATGAATAAAACTGGAATCGAGGAACCTAATTTTATTTCTGAAAGCGTTACCTACGGTGAGAACCTATATTTAGGGGCTTTTTCATATTTAGGAGAAAAAGTATCCATTGGTGCAAACACCAAAATTTATCCGAATGTATATGTAGGTGATAACGTTACACTTGGGGATAATGTTATTGTTTTTGCTGGTGCAAAAATATATTCCGAGACAATCATTGGTGATAATTGCGTGATACATAGTGGTGTTATTATTGGTGCAGATGGTTTTGGTTTTACACCGAATGAAAAAGGAGAGTATACAAAAGTACCTCAAACAGGAAATGTTGTTATAGAGGACAATGTAGATGTGGGAGCGGGAACTACGATTGATCGAGCTACGTTAGGGTCTACGATAATAAAAAGAGGCGTTAAGCTGGATAACCAAATTCAAATTGCTCATAATGTAGAGATAGGTGAAAACACGGTAATCGCTGCGCAAACAGGGATTGCGGGTTCTACAAAAATTGGCAAGAGCTGCTTAATTGGCGGGCAAGTTGGTATTGCTGGTCACTTAGTAATTGGTGATAATGTTCGTATTCAGGCGCAAAGTGGTATTGGAAGAAATGTGAAGGACAGTGAAACATTACAAGGTTCACCTGCTTTAAATTATGGCGATTACAATAAAAGTTATGTGCATTTCAAAAATTTGCCTTCTATAATCAAACGATTTAATACATTTGAAAAAAAATCTGAATAAATGAGTGAGCAATTGGTAAAACAGCGAACCATCGGTAAGGAGATTGCCCTTACGGGTGTGGGCTTGCATACTGGAAAGGAAGTGACATTAACTTTTAAGCCAGCACCTGAGAATCATGGGTATACATTTGTCCGTGTGGATCTTGAAGGAATGCCTGTCATAGAAGCTGACGCTAATTATGTGGTTAACACGCAGCGCGGAACTAATCTGGAGAAATTAGGGGTTAAAATTCAAACTTCTGAACACGTTTTAGCCGCCTTGGTTGGAATGGAAGTGGACAACTGTATTTTAGAGCTTAACGCTTCGGAACCACCTATCATGGATGGGTCTTCGAAGTTCTTTGTTGAAGCTATAGAAAAAGCTGGAATCGTTGAACAAGAAGCAGCGAGAGAAGAATACATTGTGAAGGAAGTTATCACCTATATAGATGAAGAATCTGGAAGTGAGATAACAATAATTCCTTCCGAAGAGTACCAGGTGACTACCATGGTTGATTTTGGAACTAAGGTTTTAGGCACACAAAATGCTACTTTAAAACACATATCAAATTTTAAAGACGATATATCAGACGCGCGAACCTTTAGTTTTCTACATGAGATAGAAATGCTTTTGGAACATGGTCTTATTAAAGGTGGAGATTTGAATAATGCCATTGTATATGTAGATAAAGAATTATCTCCCGAGACGATGGAGAAGTTGCGGTCTGCCTTTGGAAAGGATGAGATTTCGGTGAAACCTAATGGGATTTTAGATAACCTTACGTTACATCACCCTAATGAAGCCGCTAGACATAAGCTTTTAGATGTTATTGGTGATTTAGCGTTAATTGGAACACGTATTCGTGGAAAAGTAATCGCTAATAAGCCAGGACATTTTGTAAATACACAATTCGCTAAAAAACTTTCTAAAATTATTAAAATCGAAAATAGGAATAAAGTTCCAACATTTGATTTGAACAAAGAGCCGGTCAAGGATGTCAATAAGATTATGGAAATGCTCCCGCATAGACCACCTTTCTTATTTGTAGATAAAATATTGGAGTTAAGTGATTCACATGTGGTTGGACTGAAAAATGTCACCATGAACGAACCTTTCTTCGTCGGGCACTTTCCAGGTGCGCCTGTTATGCCTGGTGTGCTTATTGTGGAAGCGATGGCCCAAACGGGTGGAATTTTAGCTTTAAGCACGGTTCCGGATCCTGAAAACTATCTTACTTTTTTTATGAAGATAAACAATGTTAAGTTCAAGAAACAAGTGAATCCAGGGGATACTTTGTTGTTTCATTTAGAGCTTATAACACCAATAAGGCGAGGCATTGTACATATGCAAGGAAATGCCTATGTGAATAATAAATTAGTGACAGAAGCTGAATTAATGGCCCAAATTGTAAAAACTAAAAACGTATAAATGAACCAACCACTTGCATATGTCCATCCGGACGCTAAAATCGCCAAAAATGTTGTAATAGAGCCGTTTACAACTATCCACAACAATGTGGTTATTGGTGAAGGGACATGGATTGGCTCTAATGTTACCATAATGGAAGGCGCACGAATTGGGAAGAATTGTAATATTTTCCCTGGTGCTGTTATTTCTGCTACACCGCAGGATCTGAAATTTCGGGACGAGGAAACTACTGCTGAAATTGGTGATAACACAACAATTAGAGAGTATGTTACTGTTAATAGAGGAACAATTGATCGAGGTAAAACCGTTATTGGTAAAAACTGCCTAATTATGGCGTATTGTCATATTGCACACGACTGCTTTGTTGGAGATCATTGTATCTTTTCAAATAATAGTACCTTGGCAGGACATATAACCATCGGTGATTATGTAATTTTAGCAGGAATGACCGCTGTACATCAGTTTTGTACTATTGGCAATCACGCTTTTGTGACTGGTGGATCTTTGGTTCGTAAGGATGTACCGCCTTTCGTGAAAGCGGCACGGGAACCATTATCTTATGTAGGTATTAATTCGATTGGCTTACGCCGAAGAGGATTTACTCCAGAAAAGATTAGAGAAATTCAGAATATTTTCAGAATTCTCTATCAAAAGAATTATAATAATAGTCAGGCAACTGAAATTATTGAAGCTGAAATGGAGGCAACGCCTGAACGGGACGAAATCCTGCAGTTTATCAAGAATTCGAAACGTGGTATTATGAAAGGTTATTTCAGTTCGAATTAATTATAAGTTTAACTAAACGATACCCACTAAAGTGGGCAACAATATGGCTTCAAGTTCAGATATTAGAAAAGGATTGTGTATCAGGTATAGTAACGATATATATAAAATCATTGAATTTTTACATGTAAAACCAGGGAAAGGTCCTGCTTTTGTTCGTACCAAGCTAAAAAGTGTTACCTCGGGAAAAGTGATTGATAATACCTTTTCTGCGGGTCATAAAATTGATGATGTTCGTGTTGAAACACATAAATTTCAATATCTCTATAATGAAGGCGACACCCACCATTTCATGAATACTGAGGATTATTCTCAAATTCAACTGGAAAAAAGCACTTTGGATACGCCTGAATTGATGAAAGAAGGAGAAGTTGTGACTGTGATAATTAATACAGAAGACGACTCGCCATTATCAGTTGAAATGCCAACGCACGTGATTTTAAGAGTGACTGGTACTGAACCTGGGGTAAAAGGGAATACAGCTACGAATGCAACGAAACCTGCAACCGTAGAAACTGGAGCGTCAATCAATGTGCCTTTGTTTATTAACGAAGGAGATAAAATTAGAATTGATACCGAAAAAGGACAATATCAAGAACGAATTAAAGAATAAGTAGTAAATTCATCGCATGAGATTCCCTAACCTACATAAACTAGTAGATATTGCAAACATTCTTGAATGCAAGTTTATTGGTAGTCCAGATTTTCCGGTTTTAGGGATGAATGAAATTCACGTGGTTAAACCAGGCGATATTGTTTTTGTAGATCACCATAAGTATTATGACAAAGCGTTAGCGTCTGCCGCAACTATTATTCTTATTAATAAAGAAGTAGAATGCCCGCCACAAAAGGCATTACTCATTTCTGATGATCCCTTTCGGGATTTTAATAAACTCACAAATTATTTTTTGCCATTTGAACCAGCGCGATCAGTTATTGCTGATTCTGCTGTGATAGGAAAAAACACAGTGATTCAACCAAATGCCTTTATCGGTAATAATGTTATTATTGGCGATGATTGTGTAATCCATTCTAATGTATGTGTTTATGACAACACCATTATTGGGAATGGGGTTACAATTCACGCTGGAACAGTCTTAGGCGCAGATGCATTTTACTATAAAAACCGTCCAGAGGAGTTTGACAAATTACTGAGCGGTGGAAATGTGATAATTGAAGACAATGTTGACATAGGAGCCCTGTGTTCTATTGACAAAGGAGTTTCGGCTGCTACAAGAATTGGAGCTGGCACTAAATTGGATAATCAGGTTCATGTTGGTCACGATTCTAAAATAGGTAAACGATGTCTTATAGCATCACAAGTTGGTATTGCTGGCTGCGTAATCATTGAAGATTTTGTCACCATTTGGGGGCAAGTTGGAATTACCAGTGGTGTTACCATTGGGGAGAGAGCCGTGATTTCTGCACAAAGTGGCGTTAGTAAATCACTCGTAGGGCATAAATCCTATTTTGGAACCCCTGCAGACGATTTTAGAAAAAAATACAAGGAACTTGCCGCAATAAGGCAAATTCCTGGCATTATTGAAAAATTAGATAAATTATAAATGCGTAAATCAGCCAAAGAGATTGTAAAAGAATTTTATCAATCCGATTTCTTAAAAGAAAGAGAAGTTCTTGAAACCTATATTCATCCTGAATTAGTATTAATTTGGAATAGCACAGATGGTTTAACTATCATGCATTATGATGATATTGTAGAATTTTTCAATGAAATTAGAAGAACCTATGCCGATTCTAGGATAGAGGTGAGCCACCTACTTGAAGACGATGGGCATGTTACTATGCGTTATAAGTATTATGTTCGTACCATTGAAAACCCAGAGGAAGAGCTTGGAATAGCACATTTCATCGTCATTTGGGAGGTTAAGGATGATAAATTATACCGTGGATATCAGATTAGTCAGCCGGCTACAGATAAAGATGACACCACAGAATCTTATCACAGGGTAAAAGTCTAATTTTCTTTCGTAGATAAAGGCAATAATGTACCTTTGCCAGCTGAAACTTCAACGCGAAAAGCGAAGTAATTCACATTAACTTCATCTAACAAAAGCAATACAGCATGAGCGTATTAGTAAATAAAAATTCAAAAATAATTGTTCAAGGTTTTACAGGGAGTGAAGGCACTTTTCATGCCGAACAAATGATTGAATATGGAACCAATGTAGTGGGAGGTGTAACCCCAGGAAAAGGTGGGCAAGCACATCTAGACAGGCCTGTATTTAATACTGTAGAAGAGGCTGTAACTCAAGTGGCGGCAAATACTTCTATTATTTTTGTACCACCACCTTTTGCTGCAGATGCTATTATGGAAGCAGCAGATGCAGGAATTAAAGTGATAATCACAATTACAGAAGGAATACCCGTAGCTGATATGATTAAGGTTATGGCTTATATAAAGGATAGGGATTGTCGTCTTATTGGACCTAACTGTCCTGGTGTAATTACGCCAGAAGAGGCCAAAGTAGGTATAATGCCTGGTTTCGTTTTTAAGAAAGGACGCGTAGGTATTGTGTCAAAATCTGGTACGCTTACGTATGAAGCAGCAGATCAAGTTGTAAAGCAAGGTTTAGGAATCACTACTGCAATAGGTATTGGTGGAGACCCTATCATTGGCACAACCACCAAAGAGGCTGTTGAAATGCTTATAAATGACGAAGAAACTGATGCTGTGGTTATGATTGGTGAAATTGGCGGGCAGTTAGAAGCAGATGCCGCTAATTGGTATAAAGAGAGTGGAAGCAAGAAACCTATTATTGGTTTTATTGCTGGGGAAACTGCACCTGCAGGGAGAACCATGGGTCACGCTGGAGCCATTGTTGGTGGTAGTGATGATACTGCTCAGGCCAAAAAGAAAATTATGAGAGCTTGTGGTATTCACGTGGTGGATTCACCTGCTGAAATTGGCAAGAAAGTGGCTGAAGTCTTAGGATAGAAGTCTCAAAAACATTTGTAAAGCCCTGTGAAATTCACGGGGCTTTTTTTATGGCAAAGCCGAAGTGATTCCCTATATTTGAATAGGACTAATACGATCATAAAACATGAAATTACTAGAAGGAAAAACAGCAATCATCACTGGCGGTAGCCGTGGTATTGGAAAGGGAATTGTCGAAGTATTTGCGCAACACGGGGCAAACGTTGCATTTACATATAACTCATCCGCTGAGGCTGCAGAGGCCCTCGCTGCTACCATTTCAAAAAGTGGCGTTCAAGCGAAAGCGTATAAAAGCAATGCAGCTAACTTCCAAGAGTCACAAGACTTGGCTGCCCAGGTACTTGAAGATTTTGGCGCAATTGATATTCTTATTAATAATGCTGGAATTACCAAAGACAATCTCTTAATGCGTATTTCTGAAGAAGACTTTGATAGGGTGATTGAAGTGAATTTAAAGTCGGTCTTCAACATGACCAAGGCGGTACAGCGAACCATGCTTAAACAGCGTTATGGATCTATAATCAACATGAGCTCGATCGTTGGAGTTAAGGGTAACGCCGGCCAAACGAACTATGCTGCTTCAAAAGCAGGTATCATAGGATTTACAAAGTCTGTTGCTTTAGAACTAGGGTCTCGAAATATTCGTTGCAACGCAATAGCTCCTGGATTTATTGAAACGGAAATGACTGGGAAATTAGACGAAGCTACGGTTCAATCATGGCGTGATGCTATACCGTTGAAACGCGGTGGTTCAACAGAAGACATTGCAAACATGTGTGTTTTTCTTGGTAGCGAAATGGCGTCATATGTTACAGGTCAAGTGCTAAACGTAGACGGTGGAATGCTTACCTAGATTGATGTTCGTTTAGTATTGGCAGTTTGCTATTACTAAAAAAGAATTCACTATTCAAACAATAATATTGACTGCAGAAACTATTCTTTACATTGTAATTGCGGGTGTTGTTTCCTTTGCACTGGCTGTTTTTATGTATGGCTATAAGAGCAAGTATACTGGGAAACTGCGGTGGTTGTTTGGTGCACTTCGGTTTATCACACTATTTGCAATTTTACTGTTATTAATTAACCCAAAGTTCAAAAGTGAATCTTATACAATCGAGAAACCGAAGCTTTCGGTACTCGTTGATAATAGTTCTTCCATTAAATCATTAAACCAGGAGAATGAGCTCAATATTGTTATTGATGCTATCAATACTAATGAAGATATTCAAGCAAAGTTTGATGTCAATTTCTTTTCCTTCGGAAGTGATTTCGCGGAATTAGATTCGCTTTCTTTTTCAGAAAAAAACACAAACATAGCCAAAGCATTAAATACGGTTCAAGAGCTTTTTGGCAATGAAATTGCTCCAACGGTGCTAATTTCTGATGGTAATCAAACGCTAGGAACGGATTATGAGTTTAAAGGTTCTTTGTTAAAGAATCCAGTATATTCAGTAATTCTAGGGGACTCAACGAAGCACACCGATTTAAAAATCCAGCAATTAAATACCAATCGTTACGCGTTTTTAAAGAATCAGTTTCCTGTGGAAGCGATTCTGGTTTATAATGGAACAAACCAAGTAAAGTCAGAATTTGTGATATCACAAGGTGGCAGCACTGTGCACCGCCAAAATGTTTCTTTTTCGGAAACAGATAACACTAAAACTATTTCACTCACCTTGCCAGCAGCTAGCGTAGGACTTCAGAAATATACAGCCCGACTAGCTCCTTCGGAAGAAGAAAAAAATAAGACAAATAACACAAAACGCTTCGCTGTTGAAGTAATAGATCAAGCTACAAACGTATTGGTTGTTAGTAGGTTGGCACATCCAGATTTGGGCGCTCTTCAAAAAGCAATTACGAGTAATGAGCAACGTCGGTTTTCTGTAAAGAAACCTGCAGATGCTGTTGCTGCTATCAACGATAATCAATTGGTTATTTTATATCAGCCAGACCGGAGCTTTGCTGGTGTCTTTTCAGAAATAAAGAAACTAAAGAAAAACAGCTTTGTCATTACGGGACTACATACAGATTGGAATTTCTTAAACAGCATTCAGGAGAATTATAATAAGGAAGTAATGGGACTGTCTGAAGATGTGTCTGGAGCCTTGAATAGGAATTATGGGACCTTTGCCTTGGAAGATATTGGATTTGATAGGTTTCCCCCTTTAAAAACCTTATTCGGAGATTTAACAGTGGCCGTACCTCACGAGGTGCTACTTGAGCAAACAATTGCTGGATTTTCTAGTGAGAGTGGCATGCTAACAACCATGGAGCTTAACGGTAAAAGAGATGCGATTTGGGATGGAGAAGGCATTTGGAAATGGCGAGCCCAAACCTATGTTGCTACTAAGAGTTTTGTATCCTTTGATGAATTTATCGGAAAATTAGTTCAATACTTGGCTTCTAACAAACGTAGGAGTAGGCTAGAGGTGAGTAATGAGACCTTTTATTATAATAATAATCCTATTAAAGTTTCGGCGCAATATTTTGATAAAAATTACGTATTTGACGCCAGAGCTTCTTTGTCAATTACGGTTGTGAATCAAGAAACAAGACTGCGTTCGGTTTTTCCTATGCTGTTAAAAAATAATTTTTACGAAGTCAATTTGAATAGCTTAGAAGCTGGAGCGTATAACTTTACGGTAACTGTGGAAGATGAAGCTGTAGCCCGTAGTGGCAACTTTACAATTTTAGATTTTAACGTCGAGCAACAATTTTTGAATGCGGATGTAACAAAACTCACTAGGCTAGCGACTAATAGTAACGGAAAGGTCTTTTTTAGCACTCAATATCAAAATTTATTAACCTCTCTAATCGAAAACGAGAAATATAAAGCCATCCAGAAAAGCGAGCAAAAAGTAGTACCTTTAATCGATTGGAAATATCTCTTAGGAATCATCGTCTTAGCACTCGCTGCTGAATGGTTTATTCGAAAATATAACGGACTCATATAACACTTAAATAATAAATCATGGAAAAATTACCTAAAATTGGAATACCATTAATCATCATTTTGGTTATTGGATTAATAGCTTTAGTCAAATCAGCAGTTACTGTAGATTCTGGAGAAGCAGGCGTATTGTACAAAGTATTTGATAATGGAGTTGTTATTGATGAACCCCCATTAGGAGAAGGGTTTCACCTTATAGCTCCCTGGAATAAAGTGATAATATATGAGGTAAGACAGCAAGAACTTTTTGAAAAAATGAAGGTGCTTTCATCGAATGGACTTGAAATTCAAATTGATGCTTCTGCTTGGTACGAGCCTGTTTATAATGATCTTGGGAATTTACACCAATCATTAGGAGAGGATTATTTACAACGTGTAATTCAACCAGCAATACGAAGTGCTGCGCGTTCTGTAGTGGGAAGATATACACCAGAACAATTGTATTCTAGTAAACGTGATGCAATTCAGGATGAGATTTATTCTGAAACGAAGCTCATCTTAGCGAAGCAGTTTGTTCAATTGAATGAAGTTTTAGTACGTGATGTAACCTTGCCAAACACCATTAAGGAGGCGATTGAACGAAAGTTACGTCAGGAACAAGAATCCTTAGAGTATGAGTTTAGACTTGTAACGGCGGCTAAGGAGGCTGAAAAAGTAATTATTGAAGCTCAAGGTAAAGCTGATGCAAACAGAATCTTAAGCGCGTCCCTAACCGATAAAATCCTTCAGGATAAAGGAATTGATGCTACTTTAAAGCTAAGTGAATCTCCAAATTCAAAAGTGGTTATTGTTGGTGGTGGCGATGGTGGTTTACCATTGATTCTAGGAAACAACTAATTATAATTAATACATAAAAAAAGCGCCTTTGAAAAAAGGCGCTTTTTTTATTTTACAAGTATCCGTTTGACGACCGTTCGATTTGCGGATGATACATTCAAGAAATATATTCCCGTTGAAGCAGAACGCATAGAGACTATTGTCTGTGAGTTAAAATTACGTAGGTTAATAGTTTGAACAACCGTGCCCAAAACATCCGTTATTGTAGCCTGTTCCAATTGTTCTGATCCAGAATAAGAGAGGGTGAATACACCGTAGGATGGATTAGGTGCCAATGCTATTTGAGTAGATACCAAGCCACTTTCTCCAACGCCTAGAATATCTTGGTAGAGTTGTACTTCTGCAAGTTGAATGCTAGCAAATCCTGAACCGCCAGTAGGGTCGCATGGCACAGGGAAATTTATTCGGTAGAATAAATATGCTTCGGTATTTGAAATGGAAAATATACGAGGCTCAAACCTATCCGCAATACATGGTAATGTGTCTTCAAGTAGGGTAGTGTAGTTTGTTGCATCGTTGGAACCCAAAACTTCAAATTCAACAGGGTCTCTTTCAGGGAAATCATTTGCAGTGGTTAACTCAATGGAACTAGCGATTGCGGCTGTACCTCCTAAATTAACCGTGAGGCCCATACCATCACCTAGTTCAAAGTCTAAGAATTTAGTATTAACATTGCCATCAATAATTTTATCTACCTCTTCACCAATAGGAGAATCTACGGTTCCGAGACCATAAATAACCATAGACGGGTCAAAAATGGGTTCTTGTGCGAAACAAGTACATGCAAAGAATAAAGCAAAAAAGGGTAGTCTTTTTTTCATGATTGTGCGGTTATTAATGAATACTAAAGATAGTAAATTTTAAACCACTCAACTTTCAAAGACGTATTAACCGAAATTGATATTCACCTATTTACGTTTCCAAAGTTTAAATATGCAGAAGGCAGAAATCGCTGAAATACCAAGAAGGAGTATAGCACCAAGAGTATTTCCATAGATTAAATATCCAGTCCCGAAAAGGGCGGTATAAATACACAAAATACCTAACAGCATGGAAGCAAAATCTATCGTAAAGACGTCTGTTGTTGTTTTAAGCGGAATGTTTTCTTCCGAAGCAATTTTCTTAAATCTATTCCAGCCTTTTCCGTAGGGTGTAATTGTATTATAAAACGATGCCAAGGTTTTACTATCTGTTGGCTTGGTTAGTAGCGTGACAACAACCCAACTTATAGTCGTAATTCCTACACCATACACTAGTTTTTCATGGCCTTCTATTCCTAGGTCTGCAAATTCAAAGATTAACGCTACAACGAAAGATACAATCATCCCGGTAATCTCACTATACGCATTAACACGCCACCAGAACCACCTTAGAATGAATATGGAGCCTGTTCCGGCACCAATTTGTAATAGAATTTCGAAGGCACTTTTCGCATTACTTAGGAAGAGTGCGACAATCGCAGCTAATATCATTAATATAACGGTAGAAATTCTACCCACATTCACCAATTCTTTTTCTGAAGCTGTTGGTTTTAAAAAGCGTTTATAAAAATCTAAAGAGATATAGGATGATCCCCAGTTTAAATGCGTAGATATTGTACTCATGAATGCCGCAATCAAGGATGCAACAACAATTCCTAAGAGACCTGGAGGAAGATTTGTTAGCATCGCTGAATATCCTAAATCATGTCCTAGCACGGCATTTGGAAACTCCGCGCTGATATCTGAAAGTTGTGGATATAAAACCAAAGAAGCGAGTGCAATGAGAATCCAAGGCCATGGGCGAAGTGCATAATGAGCAACATTGAACAATAGGGTTGCACCAATGGCATTTTTTTCATCTTTTGCAGAAAGCATTCGTTGCGCAATATAACCACCACCACCTGGTTCTGCACCTGGATACCAAACACTCCACCATTGCACTGCAATTGGAATGATTAGCAAGGTTAGGAGGGACTTAGAGTCTTTAAAATCTGGCAGGAAGTTTAGTTTGTCTGCTACATTAGGATGTGTTAGTAATGCATCTAAACCTCCAATTTCAGGCATGTTTACTATGTAATATGCTGCCCAGATAGAGCCCACCATGGCTACTATAAATTGTAAAAAATCAGTAAAAATAACACCCCTTAGGCCGCCTATGGAGCTATATAATACTGTAACTACGGAAGCATAGAGAACACATTCCCATGGTTGTAAACCGAACATGATTCCACCAATCTTTATCGCTGCTAAACAAACGGTCGCCATGATCATTACGTTGAAGAAAACCCCTAAATACAAGGCTCTAAAACCTCTTAAGAATGCTGCTTCTTTTCCACTATAACGCATTTCGTAAAATTGAAGGTCCGTTAGAACTTTCGAGCGTCTCCACAATTTAGCATAAACAAAAACGGTAAGCATACCCGTAATAAGAAACGCCCACCAGACCCAATTTCCTGAAATTCCATCCTGCCGAACGATATCAGTTACTAAGTTCGGAGTATCTGCAGAAAATGTAGTGGCAACCATTGAAATACCAAGTAACCACCATGGCATATTTCTTCCTGAGAGGAAAAATTCTTTACTATTCTTTCCTGAACGCTTGGCTACAACAAGACCAATTATCATGAATATTAAAAAGAATGAAATTATTAGAATCCAATCAAGAGAGGCTAGTTTCATTTAAAGATGTCTTATTTTTTAATTAAAAGAGCTGTTGCTTGACCAACCCAGTCATCACGTTCTATACGACCAGGGAAGAAATCAATTATTTCAGTAATTGTTCTAATGTCGGATTCTTTTAAGTTGCTTATTTGGTTATAGGTATATATATCAATCTCATTTAGTTTCTGTTCAATATAAGGCCCTATTCCGTTTATTTTTGTTAAGCTATCTTTCTCTGAATTCGTCGCATTTCCGAAGCTAGTAAAATCGAGAAGAGGTTTTTGCTTGGTATACGAAAGGTATGTTAGACTCGCCTTTTCAGTAGTTTTCTCAGCATCTTCAGATTTTTTTATTTCTTCTTGCGTTTCTTTTACAACCGCAATAATTTTAGGTTTAATCTCGGTGAAGATTGTTTCAATATCATTTATTTGTCCCTTTGTTTGTAGACCATTAACTTCATTTTTTAACCGGTCTATTAGCTTTCTAGTCCTATTTTGTTCTAACCACCAGCCGGCAAAATAACCAATCAAAAAGGTGCTTAGCATAAGCACGAAAATGCTCGCTAATGCAGGGAATTGATTAATGAAATTATTTAAACTATCCATATTAGTAAAAAACCACCTCTATACGTTGATTAGCCAACCTTCCGCGCGGCGTACTATTGGTCTCAATACTTTCAGACTCTCCTTTAGATCCGGACTTGATTTGGCTTTTTTTAATGCTACTTTTATTTAGTATGTACGTTCTCACTTGTCTTGCGAATCCCAAGCCCAGTTGATAGTTTTCAGCTGCAGATCCAATATTATCTGTATGCCCTATGACTTCAATTGAAAGATTTGGATTTAGTTCTAAAGCCTCTTCAATTTTGACAACCAAGCGTTTAAGGTTCTTGTTTTCATGAATTTGAGTCCACGTAAATTTTGGGTAGACCACCATCCTATTTGGTAACACAGGAAGAATGGCCTCTATTCTGGCTTGATCTAAGGGTCTAAATGTAAAACTGATGCTATTATTATATATCAAGTCTTGAGAAAATTTGAGATCCCTGATTACTGACGTAATAACAATTTTTTCAGAAGGAACACCATCATTCACGAGAAGCCTCTTTACATCTTTTCCTCGTTGCGTTCCAAAGTTTGGCGATTCATTGTTTTCAGTAACAGCATAGAGCGAAATAATATGAACCTCTTTATCTGGATGTTCTTCTAAGAAAACTCTCACCACCTCCTTGAAGTTAGAAACGCTTGCAGGGACATTTATCGCAGGGGTATTCTTTTTAATGTTTAGTCCTTCTGTATATTGAAAAACGGTTTCACCGCCCTCACTAATAGCTATTAGTCCTTTTTCTGCTATTTTCTCGTTGCCAATTTCTATTTTAGTCTCCGTTTGGTTTTCAAGAGGAACTATTATTAATGCTTCTTCGAAATTTAAACCTTCTTGTGTTAAATAGGTCTCAGTTGCTGCAACATCTACCACGTCCTCATTGGTGATTTCGACTTTAGCTATGTTCGTATTAGAATCTGGTTCTAGCCATGAATAGAGCCATAGACCAAAAAATGACCAGACTATAAAAACTAAAAAGGCTGTAAGAAAGTTCTTCATTAAAGCTAATTTGCTGTCTTCTAGTTAGTTGAGTAAAAACAGTTGCTGTTCCAACAAATCTAATAAAATTATCAGGGTGTTTAGCAATTAAATTTATATGTTTTGCACATATTTGAAACCTTGGAATATAATAAAATTAATATATTTTTTATGCTTGAATATAAAAAAAGGCCGCGAAATTGTTTCCGAAGCCTTTTAAG
>Ga0114916_1000950_pt1 | contig 17493 bp, 13 predicted proteins | sample MalvirAntarct_66_FD_83501 | JGI IMG/M metagenome (GOLD analysis project Ga0114916, IMG submission 83501) | Marine viral communities from the Global Malaspina Expedition - Malaspina viral metaG Antarct_66 | ecosystem: Environmental > Aquatic > Marine > Oceanic | place: West Anvers Island... | reverse complement strand
CAATGAGCTCGAACGCCTGGTCAACGGCTTTCCGACAGTGGAATTGATCAACGTTTCGGGGGGAAAATACTACGGTCGGGTTTTGGCCGACATGAGGGCGGGAACCCGTGACGTGGCTGCGGCCATGCTGGCAAGCGGGCTGGCCCGGCCCTACAACGGCGGCAAGCGCCACAGGCCGCAATGCGCCGGATAGGGCAGAATGAGCCTGACCAGGTCACATCCCGGCACATATCAAAAAGGCCACCCGCAAGGGTGGCCTTCGTGAATTCCAGCGCCGGTCGGACGCCTGCCCGATCACATCATCGACGGATCGGGACTTGCCAGTATCACCGGCTCTTCAGAGGCTGCTCCGAAGTCCGGCAATCCGAATCGTACGAACCGGCTTATGGGAATCACTCGACATCAGATCACCTCCTTTTCAGTTGTTGAAGACACTGACAATGTGGGGCAAACAGCGCCGCTTGCCAAGCACCCCGGCCAATTTAATTGCACCCGGCAAGAAGGCGACCCTTCCGGATCGTGACGGAGTTTAGAAAGCAACAAAGAACCCGCCCCGGAACATCCGGAGCGGGTCTGGTTGATGAGCATGTCAGCCCGGACACATACCGTCCGAGACAGTGATCAGCTTTTCTTGTTCTGCCGGTTTGCGATCAGGTCATCGACAACGCCCGGATCCGCTAGCGTCGAAGTATCGCCCAGCGCGCTGAATTCGTCCTCGGCGATCTTGCGCAGGATCCGGCGCATGATCTTGCCCGACCGGGTCTTTGGCAGCCCCGGCGAGAACTGGATCTTGTCCGGCGAGGCAATCGGTCCGATCTCGTGGCGGACATGGGCGACCAGCGCCTTGCGCAGCGCATCGTCGCCTTCCTGGCCTTCCATCAGCGTGATGTAGCAATAGATGCCCTGACCCTTGACGTCGTGCGGATAGCCGACGACCGCGGCCTCCGAAACCGCGTCATGCGAGACCAGTGCGCTTTCGACCTCGGCGGTTCCCATGCGGTGGCCCGAGACATTGATCACGTCATCGACGCGGCCGGTGATCCAGTAATAGCCGTCCTCGTCACGGCGGCAGCCGTCACCGGTGAAGTATTTCCCCTTGTAGGTGGAAAAATAGGTCTGGATGAAGCGCTCATGATCGCCATAGACCGTACGCATCTGCCCCGGCCAGGAATCGGTGATGCACAGATTGCCCTCGGTGGTCCCTGCGAGCACATCCCCGTCATTGTCGACCAGCTGAGGCTGCACGCCAAAGAACGGCCGTGTCGCCGACCCGGGCTTGAGCTTGGTGGCGCCGGGCAGCGGCGTGATCAGGATGCCGCCGGTCTCGGTCTGCCACCAGGTGTCGACGATCGGGCATTTCTTGCCGCCGACGACATTGTAGTACCATTCCCAGGCTTCCGGGTTGATCGGCTCGCCGACAGAGCCGAGCGTCCGGAGCGACTTGCGCGAGGTCTTCGTCACATGATCGTCACCCGCACCCATCAGCGCCCGGATCGCCGTCGGCGCCGTGTAGAAGATGTTGACCTGATGCTTGTCGACCACATCCCAGAAACGGCTCGGCGACGGATAATTCGGAACGCCCTCGAACATCAGCGTGGTCGCACCATTGGCCAGCGGCCCGTAGACGATGTAGGAGTGCCCGGTCACCCAGCCAACATCTGCCGTGCACCAGTAGATATCGCCCTCGTGGTAATCGAAGACATATTCGTGGGTCATCGAGGCATAGACCAGGTAGCCTCCGGTGGTGTGCAGCACGCCCTTCGGCTTGCCGGTCGATCCGGAAGTGTAGAGGATGAACAGCGGATCCTCCGCCTTCATCTTGGCCGGCTTGCAGTCCGGTTTCGCCGCGGCAGTTGCCTCGTGGTACCAGATGTCCCGGTCGGCAAACCATTCGACCTTGCCGGCGGTCCGCTGCACCACCAGCACCTTCTTGACCGTCACGTCATTGCGCTGGGCGATCTCGATGGCGAGGTCCGTATTGTGCTTGAGCGGAACCTTCTTGCCGCCGCGCAGCCCTTCGTCGGCGGTGATCACGAAGGTTGATTCGCAGTCGACAATCCGGCCGGCGAGCGCATCAGGCGAAAATCCGCCGAACACGATCGAATGAATGGCCCCGATTCGGGTGCAGGCCAGCATCGCATAGGCCGCCTCGGGAATCATCGGCATGTAGATGGTGACCCGGTCACCCTTCTTCACGCCGTTCGATTTCATCACGTTGGCGAGCCGGCAGACCTGGTCGTAAAGCTCGCGATAGGTGATCTTCTTGTCGTCATAGGGATTGTCACCCTCCCAGATGATCGCCACCTGATCGCCGCGCTTGTCCAGATGCCGGTCGATACAGTTATAGGAGACATTGGTCAGACCGTCTTCGAACCACTTGATCGCCACCTTGCCTGTAAAGCTGGTGTTCTTGACCTTCGTATAGGGCTTGAACCAGTCAATCCGCTTGCCGTGCTTACCCCAGAACTTCTCCGGATCCTTGATGCTCTGCTTGTACCATTTCTGGTATGTTTCATCATCGATCAACGCCCGTGATTTCGCGTCTTTCAGGATGTTGTAGGTTTTTTGCGACATGGGACCCTCCTCACTTACGGATACGCACCTGTTACCAAAATAAGCGCAACCCGACTTCCATGGCGACCATTAATAACAGCGCAAATCATTGCCGCAATTAGACAATGGGCCGGTTTGCGAAACCCGACGGCAACAATTGCAATTCGACGGGCTTGCGGTTATAAGAACGCCGATTTCCCGGAAATGGTGGTTTCATCCACGGCCCGCGCCCCCGGAGCGGACGGACAGGAGGATTGTATTCATGGCACAGCAGCTTCTCATGCCTAAGGCGACCGCCGTCTGGCTTGTTGACAACACCGCATTGAGCTTCGATCAGATCGCGCAGTTCTGCAAACTGCACCCGCTCGAGGTCAAGGCCATCGCCGATGGCGAATCCTCGCAGGGTATCAAGGGTCTCGACCCCGTTGCGACCGGACAGCTTTCCCGCGAAGAGATCTCAGCCGCCGAGGCCAATCCGGAACTGAAACTGAAACTCTCGGAGCCGAAGGTTCGCGTGCCCGAGTCCAAGCGCAAGGGGCCGCGTTACACCCCGGTTTCCAAGCGGCAGGACCGGCCCAACGCCATTCTCTGGCTGGTGCGCAACCATCCCGAGCTCAAGGATGCCCAGATCTCGCGTCTTGTCGGCACCACCAAATCGACCATCGAGCAGATCCGCGGCCGCACCCACTGGAATGCCGCCAACCTGACGCCGATGGATCCGGTCACCCTCGGCCTTTGCACCCAGATCGACCTCGACCTCGAAGTCGAGCGCGCGTCCAAGAACCGCGGGGCACTTGCCGATTCGGAACACGGAACTGTGCTTCTGTCTGCCCGCGAGACCGAATCCGAGATGCCGGTCGAGGAAGAAAGCGAAAAGGAGATCGATGCGGATGCGGTCTTTGCCAAGCTCTCCTCGATGAAGCGTGTCGATCCGGAAGAAGACGACGACAACAACTGAGACGTCACGTCCATGTCAAATGCAGAAGGCCCGGCAGTGCCGGGCCTTTGTCGTATCAGCCATTCAGGCGCCGCGATCCGGCACAATCCGGCTATTCTTTTACCGGAACCGTGTAGTTGAGCGGCATCCGTCCGCCATCGGCATAGATCGTCTGCCCGGTCACGTAGCTTGCATCCGGCGAGAGCAGGAAGGCCGTGACCGCGGCGATCTCCGACGGGTCGCCGATTCTCCCAAGCGGCGTACGCGACAGGATACGGTTCCTGGCTTCCGCATTGTCGACAACCGTCGCAAGCAGGTCGGTCATGATCGAGCCCGGCCCAACCGCGTTGACGCGGATGCCGTGCGGTGCCAGTGACAGCGCCATCACCTTGGTCAACTGGCTGATGCCACCCTTGGAGACCGAGTAGGGTACCTGGTTGGCGATCGCGAAAGTGTCGTTGATCGACGACATGTTGACGATCGAGCCGGGTTCCTCGCCGTTTCCGATCTGCTCGACCATGTGGCGCGCCACTGCCTGTCCGCACAGGAAGGCGCTTTTCAGGTTGACGCCCATCACCCGGTCGAAATCGGCTTCTTCCAGATCCAGAAAATCAGCGGCGTGAACGATGCCGGCATTGTTGACAAGTGCATTGATGGAACCGAAGGCATCAATGGTCTTTGCAACCAGATTGTGCACATCGAGCCGCTCGGAGACGTCGGTGGCCGTAAATCGAACCTCGCCATCTCCTGAAACAGCGTCAACCGCAGCCGAGCCCGCGGCCTCATCGATATCGGCGATCATTACCTTCGCGCCCTCGGACGCCAGGCGGCGTACGATGGCAAGCCCGATACCCTTGGCGCCACCGGTCACGATGGCTGTTCGTCCGTCCAGTCTCATGGTTTTTCCTTTCCCGAGGCGCCGTGTCTTACATTGGAAGCCTCAGACGCCCAAATCCGTCTTGTGCAGCCTCCGGCCCGAAAACCTGGCGGTTTTCAAGGGCCGGGGCTTTGGCGAAACGGCGGGACATTGACTTGGACGGTGAGCAAGGTCAATCGCTCTTGCCGGTGATCCCGCGTTTTGCGAGCACCTCGCTGATTTCATCAAGGATGGCGGGATCATCGATCGTGGCCGGCATTTTCCATGCCTCGCCATCGGCGATTTTCTGCATGGTCGCCCGCAGGATCTTGCCCGAACGGGTCTTCGGCAGCCGCTTGACCACCATCACGTTCTTGAACGCCGCAACCGGACCGATCTGGTCGCGGACAAGCTTGACCACTTCCCTCTCGACGTCTTCCTCGCTCCGTCCGTTTGTGTTGTTGATGACGATGAAACCCGCCGGAATCTGGCCTTTCATGCTGTCGGCAATGCCGATCACCGCGCATTCCACCACGTCCGGATGACCCGAGACAGCTTCCTCCATGCCGCCGGTTGACAGCCGGTGACCGGCCACATTGATGATGTCATCCGTGCGCGCCATGATGAACAGGTAGCCATCCTCGTCGATGAAGCCGGCGTCGGCAGTCTTGTAGTATCCGGGGAACTCGGCGAGATAGGCATCACGGAACCGGTTCTCGGCGTTCCACAGCGTCGGCAGGCAGCCGGGCGGCAGCGGCAATTTGACCACGATATTGCCCAATGTCCCGGCAGCAACCGGATGGCCGGCATCATCGACAACCTGAACGTCGTAACCCGGCATGGGTACCGCCGGTGAACCGTACTTGACCGGCAGCAGGCCAAGCCCCATCGGGTTGCCGGCAATGGTCCAGCCGGTCTCGGTCTGCCACCAGTGATCGATCACCGGCACCTTGAGCATCCGCTCTGCCCAATGGATGGTGTCCGGGTCCGCCCGTTCGCCCGCCAGGAACAGCGCCCGGTAGCCTGACAGATCGTATTTGCCGATAAAACTGCCTTCGGGGTCTTCCTTGCGGATGGCCCGGAACGCCGTCGGCGCAGTGAACAGCACGGCAACCTTGTGCTCCGAGATTACCCGCCAGAACGTGCCGGCATCGGGCGTGCCGACCGGCTTGCCCTCGAACACGATGGTGGTGTTTCCGTGCAACAGCGGCGCATAGACGATGTAGGAATGTCCGACGACCCAGCCGATATCGGATGCCGCCCAGAACACTTCACCCGGCTTGACGCCGTACATCGCGTGCATCGACCATTGAAGCGCCGCCATGTGGCCGCCATTGTCGCGCACCACGCCTTTCGGCTGCCCCGTCGTGCCGGAAGTGTAAAGGACATAGAGCGGATCGGTTGCAGCGACCGGTGTACAGGCGACCTTTCGCCCGGCATTGGCGGCAACCAGCTCCGCATAATCGAAATCCCGGCCCTCGATCAGGTCGCAACGATGTTGCTCCCTCTGCAGGACGATCGTCGCATCCGGCTTGTGCCGCGAATGCTCGATCGCCGCATCAAGCAAGGGCTTGTAGGCAACGATCCGCCCCGGCTCGATACCGCAGGACGCGCTGACGATCAGCTTTGCCTGGCTGTCCTCGATCCTTGTGGCAAGCTCCGAGGCCGCAAAACCGCCAAACACCACCGAATGCACCGCGCCAAGCCGCGCGCAGGCCAGCATCGCCGCGATGGCTTCCGGTACCATCGGCATGTAGATGACCACCCGGTCGCCCTTGCCGACGCCCTTGTCCGACAGCGCGCCGGCAAATGCCTCGACTTCCGCCAGCATGTCCCGATAGCTGATGGTCCGCTTCGAGCCGGTGATCGGGCTGTCATAGATCAGCGCCGCCTGATCAGCCCGTCCACCGGACACATGGCGGTCCAGGCAGTTGTGGCAAGTGTTTGTGACCCCGTCCGGATACCAGCCGCCATAGACACCCAGATCGGGATCGAACGCTGTCTCCGGCTTTGTAAACCAGTCGATAGCGGCAGCCTGATCCATCCAGAAACCTTCCGGATTGCTGCGCCAGCTCTCGTAGACCTCGGCATAACGGCTTGTCATGATATTCTCCTCCCGGAACACGCCGGCGCAACACGGAAAGGTGCGCAGGCACTGTCAAAAGCCCCAATTCGCCGGCACCCTATGCCTGTCGGCAGACGGCGAAAACTAGACGATGGGCTAGGTCATGCCGTCAAATCGATTAGCGGGCTCCAAAAATCGCCGACCCGACCCTCACCTCCGTCGCGCCGAGGCCAATTGCGGTCTCGAAATCGTCCGACATGCCCATCGACAGGGTCTTGATGCCGTTCCTGCCGGCAATCTTGCCGAGCAGTGCAAAGTGCGGGCCGGGATTTTCATCCACCGGCGGAATGCACATCAGGCCGGTGATCTTGAGATCCAGATCATCCCGGCACATCGCGATGAATGCATCCGCTTCCTCCGGCTCGATCCCGGCCTTCTGCGGTTCGGACCCTGTATTGACCTGGACGTAAAGACCCGGATGCCTGTCCTGCTTCTTGATTTCACGCGCGATTTCCCTGGCGATCTTTTCACGGTCGACGGTCTGGATGACGTCGAACAGCGCCACCGCATCGGCCGTCTTGTTGGATTGAAGTGGCCCGATGAGGTGAAGCTCGATCCCCTCAGCTTCAGCTTTGAGGCCGGGCCATTTCGATTGCGCCTCCTGAACCCGGTTTTCGCCAAAGACGCGCTGTCCGACCTCGATGACCGGTCTGATCTCATCAGCGGACTTTGTCTTGGAAACCGCCACAAGCCGCACGGCGCCGTTTTCCCGGCCCGCTTCGGCTTCGGCGGCAGCGATTGCCGCGCGCACTTTCTCGAGGTTTTCCCGTGCGTTCACGCTGTGCTCCATATGCTTGCTTTCAACACCGTCAGAAGGTGTTAGCGCAGCCCGGCCGGCTTGCCAATCAGGCCATGCTTTCGACTGGTGCGCCCGATGCGCCGGCCTGGATCAGCCAAACCGCTCCGAACTTGGGCGCCAAAGCCGCTCAATGGTTGACGCTTGGCGGGTTTCATGGTGAAGGTCGCGACAAAATCTGACAGGTTTTCTGGTGACCCTTAATGGCAATTGAACGATACAATCCCAAACAGGCGGAAACCCGCTGGCAACGCATGTGGGAAGAGGCGCGGATTTTCGAGACGGACAACGACAGTCCGGACCCGAAATACTACGTGCTTGAGATGTTTCCCTACCCGTCCGGCAGGATCCACATGGGACATGTCCGCAATTACGCCATGGGAGATGTCGTCGCCCGCTACAAACGCGCCAGGGGTTTCAACGTGCTGCACCCGATGGGCTGGGATGCATTCGGCATGCCGGCCGAGAACGCAGCGATCCAGAACAAGGTTCATCCGCGCGACTGGACCTATGCCAACATCGACGCCATGCGCAAGCAGCTCAAGTCGATGGGCCTGTCACTCGACTGGAGCCGCGAATTCGCCACTTGCGATGTCGACTATTACAAGCAGCAGCAGGCGCTGTTTCTCGACTTCCTCAAGGCCGGCCTGATCTACAGGCGCAATTCCAAGGTCAACTGGGATCCGGTCGACATGACCGTGCTTGCCAACGAACAGGTCATCGACGGACGTGGCTGGCGCTCGGGTGCACTGGTCGAACAGCGCGAACTGACCCAGTGGTTCTTCCGGATTTCGGATTTCGCAGACGATCTTCTGACCTCGCTTGATGAACTCGACCAGTGGCCGGAAAAGGTCCGGTTGATGCAGAAGAACTGGATCGGCAAGTCGGAAGGCCTCTCGCTGCGCTGGGAAATCGCCGATCCGGCGCTGGCCGGTGGTGCCAACGACATCGAGGTCTACACCACTCGTCCCGACACCCTTTATGGCGCGTCGTTCCTGGCGATTGCCGCCGATCACCCCCTGGCAAAAGAGCTCGCCGCCAAGGATCCCGCTGTCGCCGAGTTCTGCGATCAGTGCCGTCGTGCCGGCACTTCGCTCGCAGCACTCGAGACCGCCGAGAAGACAGGTCTGAAAACCGCGGTCAACGTGGTTCACCCGCTTGACCCGAACTGGACGGTCCCGGTCTACATCGCCAATTTCGTGCTGATGGACTACGGCACCGGCGCCATCTTCGGCTGTCCCTCGGGCGACCAGCGCGACCTCGATTTTGCCCGCAAGTACAATCTCCCGGTCACGCCCGTTGTGATGCCGGCGGATGCGGACGCGGCAAGCTTTGTCATCACCGACACGGCCTATGTCGGCGATGGCGTGATGATCAATTCCCGCGATCTCGATGGCATGACACCGGACGAGGCATTCGATGCGGTCGCAAACCTCCTCGAAGCCCGGACACTCGGCGATGCGCCCCAGGCGGCACGCAAGACCAATTTCCGTTTGCGCGACTGGGGACTGTCGCGTCAGCGCTACTGGGGCGCGCCGATCCCGGTGATCCACTGTGACGATTGCGGGGTTGTTCCAGTGCCGGCTAAGGATCTCCCGGTCCAGCTGCCCGATGATGTCACGCTCGACAAGCCGGGCAATCCGCTCGACCACCATCCGACATGGAAACATGTCGATTGCCCCGCTTGCGGCAAGGCGGCACGGCGCGAAACCGACACGATGGATACCTTCGTGGACTCGTCCTGGTATTTTGCCCGGTTCACGGCGCCGCGTCATGATACACCGACGGACCCCGCGGTCGCCAGCGCCTGGCTGCCGGTGGATCAGTATATCGGCGGCATCGAGCACGCGATCCTGCACCTTCTCTATTCACGGTTCTTCACCCGCGCCATGCGTCAGACCGGCCACGTGGACTTGAAGGAACCGTTCCGCGGCCTGTTCACGCAAGGCATGGTGGTCCACGAGACCTATCGTGCCGGCGGGGATGGCAAGCCGGAATGGGTGCCACCAGCCGAGGTGGTGATCGAGGAGGTGGACGGCGTACGCCGGGCCCGCCACGCCAAGACCGGCGAACCGCTGACCATCGGTTCGATCGAGAAGATGTCCAAGTCGAAGAGGAATGTCGTCGATCCCGATGACATCATAGATAGCTATGGTGCTGACACTGCACGCTTTTTCATGCTTTCCGATTCACCACCGGACCGCGATGTTATCTGGACCGAAGCCGGCGTCGAAGGCGCTCACCGCTTCGTTCAACGCATCTGGCGACTGCTGGGCGAAGCTGCTCCGGAACTCAGAGCGACCGAAGCTGCAACCGGAACGGATGGTACGGCGCTCGCTGTTTCACGCGCAGCACACAAGACCGTCAAGGCCATCGGTGAAGACATCGAGAAACTCGCCTTCAACAAGGCTGTTGCCCGGCTTTATGAACTGGTCAACACACTTGCGGCGCCGCTCTCGGATGTCGCTTCGGGCAAGGCCGAAACCGAACTGAAGGCAGCCTGCAAGCAGGCGTCCAGCATGATCGTGCTGCTGATCGCACCGATGATGCCGCATCTGGCCGAAGAATGCTGGAAATTGCTCGGCAATGACGGCATGGTGGCAACCACACCTTGGCCGGACCACGATGCCAGCCTGGTAATGGATGATCAGGTCACGCTGCCGGTTCAGATCAATGGCAAGAAGCGCGGAGAATTGACAATTGATCGCAATGCCGATCAAGCTGCCGTGGAACAAGCTGTGTTGGCGCTTGAATTTGTCCAGAACGCGACTGGAGGCAATCCGCCGCGCAAACTCATCGTCGTGCCCCAAAGGATCGTCAATGTTGTCGTTTGAAGCTGCCGGATCAGGATGGAAAGCTAGGGGTCTCGCGGCCGTGCTTGGCCTTGGACTGCTGGCGGGTTGCCAGGCGCAACCGCTTTACGGCTCCATGAGCGGCGCAAGCCAGTCGATCACCGTCTCCGAGGCTGATTCGCGTGTCGAGCAGGTCGTTCGCAACGAGCTGGTGCTCGGCTTTGGTGGCGAGCAGCAGAACGGTGCCTACCAGCTCAATCTGAGTGTCAGCTCGGGGCTCTCCGGGCTTCTGCCTGGCGGCCTGGACAATGAGTTTTCAGCTGCTCGGACCACGGTGACCGCCACCTACGTGCTCAAGTCGGCCAGCACCGGCGAGACGGTCAAGTCGGGCTCCCGCTTTGCCGATGCACAGCTTGATCTTCCATCGCAGAATTTCGCGCAGGAAAGAGCCAAGCTCGAAGCCGAAGATCGGGCTGCCCGCCAGGTGGCAGCACTTGTCCGCGCCGATATTGCGGCAGCTCTCGCCCGATAGATCTGCAACCGGATTGAACGGGCGGCATGGCACAACTCAAATCCCATGAATTTTCAGGGTTTCTGCGACGGGAAGGCACACCCTACCGCATCATACTGGTTTATGGACCGGACCGGGGCCTGGTTTCCGAACGTGCAAGCGAGATCGCCGCAAAGACCGGCATCGACCTCAAGGATGATTTCGCAGTTCTGAAGCTGGAGGCGTCGGACCTGTCCGGCGACCCGGGCAGATTGGCCGACGAATTCGGCGCAATCAGCCTGTTCGGCGGTGACCGGTTGGTCTGGGTCAAGAATGCCGGCAATGATCGCGGGCTCATACAGGCATTGACTGCGCTCGTGGAAACAGAGCCCGGTTCATCCCATCTCCTGATCGAGGCCGGAGATCTGAAAAAGGGCAGCGCCATGCGCAAGCTGGTTGAAAATGCCCACACAGCTCTCGCCATACCCTGTTATGCAGATGATGCGCGCGGTATCCAGACGCTGATTGACGAGGAGTTGGGTGCGGCCGGTCTCACCATCCAGCCAGATGCACGTCAACGCCTTGCGCAGCTTCTCGGAGGTGATCGCCTCGCCAGCCGTAACGAATTGAAAAAGCTTGCGCTTTACTGCCATGATTCGGGCAAGGTGACCGACGAGGATGTGATTGAGGCGATGGGCGATGTTGCCGCCCTGTCAGTTGATGATGCTGTTGATGCGGTCTTTTCGGGAGATCCGGTGCGGCTTGAGGCAGCACTTGAACGGATTCTGGCCTCCAAGACCTCCGTGTTCCTGGTCCTGCGAAGCTGCATCCTGCAGTTCGAACAGCTCGACGCCATGAGGTCGCTGGTCGAAAACCACGGACGCCAACCGGCTCAGGCCATGACCGAAAGAGGCCGTGGCATTCACTTCAAGCGCAAGCCGGTGGTTGAAAAAGCACTCCGTCACTGGCGGCTCCCGGCAATAAACCGGGAAATGCGCCGTCTCGCCGACGCCGTGCTTGAAACCCGGCGTAGACCACAGCTCGAGGCCTCCATTGCCCGGCAGGCGCTACTGCGCACCTGCCTGCTCAGTCGCTGACGGATCTTGAAATTCTGAAAATCAGGCTATTTTTCGCCAAGCAGCCGACACAACTCATCAAGTTGTTCGAGCGACTTGTAGTCGATCCGCAACTGACCGCCTTGCCCCTTGTGGGCCAGCTGGACCTTGAGTCCGAGCACATCGGAAAGGCTGCGTTCAAGCGCTAGCGTGTCCGCGTCCTTCTCTTCCGGACGGGTCGCCGATTTGGTTTCAATCCCTGCCGGACTGGAACCCTGTTCTGCATCCCTCTGTGCCAGCTTTTCGGCATCACGAACCGAAAGACCTTCCCCGGCGATCTTTCGCGCCAGGCCGACAGGATCGGAAGTGGACACGATGGCGCGCGCATGACCGGCAGACAGGGCGCCTTCGGCCAGCATCTGCCGCACTTCATCGGGAAGCTTCAGCAGGCGCAGCGAATTGGCAACGTGGCTGCGGCTTTTGCCGATGACTTCGCCCAGGTCGTTCTGGGTATAGCCATATTGCGCAATCAGCTGCTCATAGCCCTGCGCCTCTTCAAGCGCGTTGAGATCGGCACGCTGGACATTCTCGACAATGGCGATCTCGAGAGCGGTCCTGTCATCGACATCCCGCACGATGACCGGAATATCCACCAGACCAGCCATTTGTGCTGCGCGCCAGCGCCGTTCACCCGCGATGATTTCGTACCGGTCGTCACCTGCGCTGCGCACCATAACCGGCTGCACGATTCCGTGTTGCCGGATCGACCTCGACAGGTCTTCAAGATCGGCCGGATCGAAGCTGCGGCGCGGATTCCGCGGATTGCGGCTGACATGCTCGATCGGCACCAGCCGGTCGGCTGAAACCGCGGGTTTCGACTGAGCCTGGACCGGCTGGTCGATCTCGCCGATCAGCGCCGCCAAACCACGTCCCAGTCGCTTCTTTGTTACATCGTCTGACATCGTCTCATCCACTCTTGCCATCGACCTATAGGGGTCAGGCGGCCTTGCGATTGCGTTCGCGCTGAATCACTTCGGACGCCAGCTGCAGGTAGGCCTGGCTGCCGGCACATTTCAGGTCATAGAGGATCGCCGGTTTACCATAGGACGGCGCTTCCGATACCCGCACATTGCGCGGGATCAGGGTTCTGTAGACCTTGTCGCCCAGATGTGAGCGGACATCTTCCACCACCTGCAGCGCCAGATTGTTGCGCGCATCGTACATGGTCATGACGATCCCCTGGATATCCAGCGTGGGATTCAGCGAATCCCGGACCTGACCCACTGTCTCCAGCAACTGGCTCAGGCCTTCCAACGCAAAGAACTCGCATTGCAGCGGAACGAGGATAGAATGCGCAGCCGCCATGGCGTTCATCGTCAGCAGGTTTAGGGACGGCGGACAGTCGATCAGCACGTAGCTGTAGCGCATTGCCTCTTCGGTCTGCAGCGCCTTGCGCAAACGAAACACACGGTCCGGCGTTCCGGCGATTTCCATCTCGACCCCAAGAAGATCCATCGTCGATGGAATGATGCTCAGATGCGGCACCGCGGTCTGCATCACCGTCTCGCCAACGGTCGCATTCTGGGTCAGAAGATCGTATGCCGAGACCCCACGATCCTTGCGATCGATACCAAGCCCGGTACTGGCGTTGCCTTGCGGGTCAATATCGACGATCAGGACTTCCTCGCCAATTGCCGCGAGTGCGGTCGCGAGATTGATGGCGGTGGTTGTCTTGCCCACACCGCCCTTCTGATTGGCGATGGTAATGATCCGGTTCTTCGAAACTTGCATCGAGAGGGTCCGCGGCCTAGTTGCGCTTGGAAAGATTGCTGATCTCCAGGATTGCCGATCCATCCTGCGCCAGACTTTGATGTTCTACCAGATCAAAGCACCAGAGGTCACGCGCTGATCCGACTTCTCCAAGATAATCCAACCCTTTGTGAAACCACATTTGCACGGAGGGATTGTCATCCGCATAAGGAGCGGCGTAATCGAGCAATTCGGACAGCGAAGCCAGGGCACGCGCCGAAATCGCGTCGATTTTTCCCAGCTCATGGCGCGCATCTTCGATTCGAATCGGATGGACGCTGGCTCTGGCACCAGTCTCAACAATCACCTGGCGTAGAAATGCGGCTTTCTTGTTGTTGCTTTCAACCAGATGCACCCAGCCTTGCTGATGCTCCGCAAGGCAAATTGCCGTGACGAGCCCAGGAAACCCCGCCCCACTGCCCATGTCGAGCCAGCGCACCGGGACCGGCTTCAACCGGTAGAGCTGAAGACTGTCGAGCATATGCCGCTGCCATAGCTCCGGAAGCGTCTTCGGCGAGATCAGATTGATCGACGTCTGCCACTTGCGCACAAGATCTGCATACAGACCAAGCTTGTCCCATGTTTCACGTGAAACAAAAGCGGAATCCGGAAAAAAACCTTTTGAAACGTCAAATGAGGTCATTTATCCGGCGGCCCTGTCCGTCGCATCAACGGAGTTCTTCCGAAGACTAGCCAGAAGCAGCGCTACAGCGGCAGGCGTCATCCCTTCAATCCGCTCAGCATGGCCAACCGATGGTGGTCGAACCCGTTCGAGCTTGGTCTTCAGCTCCTGGGAAAGACCTGGAAGATTATCATAGCGGAAATCATCCGGGATTTGTCGTCCCTCTTCCCTCTTTCGCTCCTCGATGTCCTGCGCCTGTCGATCCAGATACACCGCATAAACCGCATCAATGGCAGCAGATTCAAGAACCTTGCGCCCGTGAACAGACAGATCGGGCCAGATCTGAATAATCTGATCAAGGGAAATATCCGGATACGATAACAACTGGAATGCAGTCCGTCGTATACCGTCCTTGTTCAAGGAGAGGCCAAATTTTTGAGCCTCGCTGGGAGAAAGACTCAACTGCTTGAGATCAGAAAGACATTTCGCCAACGAATCGAAATACGCTTCGAACTTTTCTTGGCGTCGTGAAGAAACACATCCCAGTTCAATTGCCTTGGGAGTCAGGCGCAGTTCCGCATTGTCTGCCCGCAACGACAACCGATATTCGGCCCGGGAGGTAAACATCCGGTAGGGCTCGCTGATCCCTTTCGTCGTCAGGTCATCAATCATGACCCCGATATAGGAATCAGTCCGGCTGAAAATACAGGGATTCCTCTGTTGCGCCTTCAGCGCAGCATTGAGACCTGCAACCAGACCCTGAGCCCCGGCTTCCTCGTAGCCGGTTGTACCGTTGATCTGTCCCGCCAGAAACAGACCGCCTATGCGCCGTGTCTCGAGGGTATGACCGAGTTCTCTTGGATCCACATGATCATATTCTATCGCATAGCCGGGTTGAAGGATGCGAACATCCTCAAGCCCTGGAATGGTTCGCAGAAAGGCTTCCTGCACATCCTCGGGCAAGGACGTCGATATTCCGTTGGGATATACGGTTGAATCATCAAGGCCTTCGGGTTCGAGGAAGATCTGGTGGCCATCTCTTTCACCAAACCTGACGATCTTGTCCTCGATCGAAGGGCAGTAGCGCGGCCCGACCCCTTCGATCTGGCCCGAATACATGGCCGACCGATGCATGTTGTCCTGGATAATCCGGTGAGTTTCCGGAGTGGTTCGCGTGATGCCGCACCGGACCTGACGCACCTTGATGCGGTCAGTCAGAAACGAAAAGGGGACAGGATCGGCATCGGCCTCCTGCCACTCGACCTGCTCCCAGTCTATCGTGTTGCCGTCAAGCCGTGCCGGTGTACCCGTCTTCAGCCGTCCAAGCTGAAACCCGGCCCTTTCGAGTGTCGCCGACAAGCCCACAGACGGATCTTCGTTCATTCTGCCGGCAGGTATCTTCCGGTCACCTATGTGAATGAGGCCGCGAAGAAAGGTCCCTGTGGTCAGGACAACCGCACCGCAATCGATCAACCGTCCGTCCTTGAGCAAAACGCCTTCGATCCCGAGATCGCTTATCTTGAGGTCCTCCGCCTCGCCCTCGATGATGTCGAGATTGGGAATGGCGTCAAGCAATCCCTGAATTGCTTCCCGGTAGAGCTTTCGGTCAGCCTGCGTTCTGGGTCCCCACACCGCCGGTCCCTTGCGCCGGTTCAACATCCGGAACTGAATACCGGATTGGTCCGCGGCCAGACCCATGATCCCATCCATGGCGTCAATCTCCCGCACCAGATGACCTTTTCCAAGACCTCCGATCGCAGGATTGCAGGACATCGTGCCGATCGTGTCGCGCCGATGGGTCACCAGTGCGGTTCTGGCACCAAGACGTGCGGAAGCAGCCGCAGCCTCGCTGCCGGCATGACCACCGCCAATTACTACTACATCATATTTCATACGCGCCTCCGGAAGACCCTGTTTTGGGGAGTGACGGCGGAAAGTCAAGGTGGAACGTTTCACGTGAAACCGAGCTAAGCCGAAATCGAGCCCGCCAAACTCCGATTGGAATGTTTCACGTGAATCACAACGTTTGGTTCGCGCGGGATTGTTTCACGTGAATCATTTACCGACACAGAATTCCGAGAATATCACACCAAGGAGATCTTCAACATCGACCTTGCCGGTTATGCGTCCAAGCGCCATTGCTGCATACCGAAGATGCTCAGACCGAACCTCAATTGGCAGCGATTGACCATTTGCCACCTTTTCGATTTCGCCCACACAAGTCTTGAGATACTGGATATGCCTCTCTCTCGTGGGCAGTGCTGCAAATGCCCCAAGGTGCGCCTGGTCAATCCGTCTGCCAATTTCCATCATCAGGAGTTCGATGCCGGCTCCGGTCTTTGCGGATACTGCAATGACATCGGAACTTGACGTCAGATTTTCCGCCCGACGTAAATCCGATTTCGTCAGCAGAAGCAAATTCTTTGCCTGCCCTTTCGTCGTCACGTCCAGTGCACCATCAACACCTGTGGCATCTATCAGTTCAAGCACCAAATCGGCTTCTTCGGCGGCCTTGAGGCTGCGCCTCATGCCCTCCAGTTCGATCTGGTCCTCCGATGCACGGATACCGGCGGTATCCTGAACCAGCACGAGGTGCCCGCCAAGATCCAGTCGAACTTCGACGATGTCACGTGTGGTTCCCGCAATATCGGACACAATCGCCACGTCACGTTGAGCCAGCGCATTCAGCAAAGACGATTTGCCGACATTCGGTGGACCGATCAAGGCAATTCTGAAACCCTCGCGGACTATTTCGCCCGATTTTGCCTGAGACAGGTGCTGCTTCATTTCTTCAAGCAGCCCGTTCATTTGCGGCCATATACGGTCTGAAACCGAACCCGGAATGTCCTCTTCATCAGAAAAGTCCAGCTCCGCCTCCACCATTGCCCTTGCATGGGTGATCTGGTGAGCCCAGCCGTTGTAAAGCGCACCCAGGACGCCTTCCGCCTGTCCCAGTGCCTGTTTTCGCTGTTCCTCGGTCTCCGCCCGGATAAGATCAGACAGTCCCTCGACCGCCGTGAGATCCATTCGGCCACTTTCAAACGCCCGCTTGGTGAATTCGCCAGGCTCGGCATGACGAAGGCCAGGCAAATCGGAAAGGCTGGAGAGGACCACCGAGACAGAAGCGCGGCCGCCATGGATCTGCAATTCCGCGACATCTTCACCGGTAAACGAATGTGGAGCCGGAAAATAAAGGCAGAGACCGTGATCAAGGATCAGGCCCGAGGCATCACGCAGCTTTGCAAGCCGTGCCATCCTTGGCTCAGGCACCGCTCCGGAAATTGTTTCGAGTACGAATCGAACCTGCGGCCCGGAGATCCTGACGATAGCCACACCGGCCGGCGGGGCACCTGAAGACAAGGCGAAGATTGTGTCCCGCATATTCGTACCGGTTTCGAATCGAATCGGAGGTTTGCGCGACCCGTCAGGTATTCATGGAATCGAAGAAGTCGCTGTTG
>Ga0114916_1000949_pt1 | contig 17499 bp, 15 predicted proteins | sample MalvirAntarct_66_FD_83501 | JGI IMG/M metagenome (GOLD analysis project Ga0114916, IMG submission 83501) | Marine viral communities from the Global Malaspina Expedition - Malaspina viral metaG Antarct_66 | ecosystem: Environmental > Aquatic > Marine > Oceanic | place: West Anvers Island... | reverse complement strand
GCCGCCCCCACCCCGTCGCTGCGCGACGCCCCTCCCCCGCAGGGGGAGGGAGAACCGCTAGGCCGTCCGCGTCGCCACCATCATATAGTTGATGCCCGCGTCGTCGCTCTGGCTCCAGCGGTCGGTCAGCGGGTCGTAGTTCAGGCCGTAAGGTCCCTCGACCGTCACAGCCTCCTGCGCCAGCATCGTCCGTATCTCGTCGGGCTTCAGGAACTGGCGCCAGTCGTGCGTCCCGGCCGGCACCCAGCGCAGGATGTATTCCGCCGCCACCTTGCCCAGGGCCAGCGACTTCAGCGTGCGGTTCAGGGTGGCGACCATCATCACCCCGCCCGGCCGCACCAGGCGCGAACAGGCGCGCACGAAGGCTTCCGGATCGGCGACATGTTCGATCACCTCCATGGTCAGGACCACGTCGAACGGCCCCGCCCCCTCGGCCTCGATCTGTTCGACCGTGGCGGCGCGATAGGCGATGTCCAACCCGACCATCCCGGCGTGGGCGCGGGCCGTGCCGATATTCTCGGACGAGGCGTCGATGGCGGTGACGGAAAAACCCATCCGACGCATCGGCTCGGCGATCAGCCCGCCGCCGCAGCCGACGTCCAGAAGCGTCAGCCCCTCGAAGGGGCGACGCGCCTTGGGATCGCGGCCCAGCCGGGCGCACAGCTGTTCGCGGATCAGGGCCAGCCGGGCCGGATTGAACCGGTGCAACGGCGCGAACGGCCCGTGCGCATCCCACCACTCGGCCGCCTGGGCCGAAAACCGGGCGACGTCGGCCGGGTCGATCGATGCGCCAAATGCGCCCTCGGACGAATTTTGCGGAAAACCATGCCCTTCGCGGGGTAGGCGAGACGGTGCGGCGTCGCTAGAAGCGGTCATGGCGCGAGGGATGAACCTTCGCGCCCTTTCACGCAAGCAGGGGGCGAAACGCCACGATGACGCGGCCCGATTCTTCACGATCCGACACCACGCGACTGGTGATGAAGTTCGGCGGCACCTCGATGGGCGACCTCGAACGGATTCGGCGCGCGGCGCGAATCGTCGCCGCCGAGGCCGCGTCCGGCAAGAAGGTCGCCGTCGTCGTCTCCGCCATGGCCGGCAAGACCAACGAGCTGGTCGCCTGGACCGACGGCGCCGGCCCGGCCGCGGCGGGCCTGCCGCTCAGCGACGACGAATATGACGTGGTGGTCGCCTCGGGCGAACAGGTGACGGCCGGACTTCTGGCCCTGACCCTGCGCAACATGGGGCTGAACGCCCGGTCGTGGATGGGCTGGCAGGTGCCGATCATCACCGACGACGCCCACGCCCGCGCCCGCATCATCGACATCCCCGGCGAGAAACTGGGCGCCGCCCTCGACGCGGGCGAGATCGCCATCGTCCCCGGCTTCCAGGGCGTCACCCCCGACGGCAAGATCACCACCCTGGGCCGGGGCGGTTCCGACACCTCGGCCGTGGCCGTTGCGGCGGCCCTGTCCTGCCCCTGCGACATCTATACCGACGTGGACGGGGTCTATACGACCGACCCGCGCATCGAGAGCCGCGCCCGGCGCCTGGCCAAGGTCTCCTATGAGGAGATGCTGGAAATGGCCTCATTGGGGGCCAAGGTGCTCCAGACCCGCTCGGTCGAACTCGCCATGGCCAAACAGGTGCCAGTGCGCGTCCTGTCCAGCTTCATCGAACCGGACGCGTCCGGCCAAATGCCCGACAAGGGCGGAACCCTGATCTGCGACGAGGAGGAGATCTTGGAAAAGCGCATCGTGTCCGGTGTGACCATGAGCCGTGACGAGGCCCGCATCACCCTGCTGGGCCTGTCCGACCGCGTGGACGCCCCCGCCGACGTCTTCACCCGCCTGGCCGAGGCCAACGTCAATGTGGACATGATCGTCCAGAGCCAGTCGCGCACCGCCGGGGCGGTCAACCTGACCTTCACGACCGGCCGTCGCGACGCCGTCCGCGCCGCCGACCTGATGAAGGCCGCCCAGTCCGAGATCGGCATCGAGGAAATCCGCGTCGACGAGGATGTCGCCAAGGTGTCCGTCGTCGGGGTCGGCATGCGCAGCCACGCCGGTGTGGCCCAGACCATGTTCAAGGCCCTGGCCGACAAGGGCGTCAAGTTCCAGGCCATCTCGACCTCAGAAATCAAGATCAGCGTCCTGATCGACGCGGCGTACGCCGAACTGGCCGTGCGCGCATTGCATTCGGCTTACGGGCTGGACGCGATATAGGATGATTTGAACAGGCGCCTCGGCGCCGGAGCGCGGGAGCCATGATGCCGGCAGGCGGCGCGATGACCAGAGGACCTCGGATCCTCCTGCGCCAGATCCGCGAGGCTCTGGGCGGGGCCGGCGCGGGCGCGACCCCGGCGCAGGACCGCCTGAACATGGTGGTGCGGATCATCGCCCGGTCCATGGTCGCCGAGGTCTGCTCCATCTATCTGCGCCGCGCCTCGGGCGAGCTGGAGCTGTTCGCCACCGAGGGCCTGAACCCCGACGCCGTCCACAACACCCGCCTGCGTCCCGGCGAGGGTCTGGTCGGCGAGGTGGCCCGGATGGCCCAGCCGATCAGCCTGTCGGACGCGCCGTCGCATCCGTCCTTCTCCTACCGGCCGGAAACGGGCGAAGACCCCTATCACGCCTTCCTCGGCGCCCCCCTGCTGCGTGGCGGCCGGGCCATCGGCGTCCTGGTCGTCCAGAACCGCACCGAGCGGCGCTATGACGAGGAGGAGGTCGAGGACATCCAGACCATCGCCATGGTCCTGTCCGAGACGGTGTCCTCCGGCGAACTGCTGGAACAGGACGAACTGCGCGACGTCGAACTGGCGCCCCACCGGCCCGAACGGCTGAAGGGCCAGAAGTTCGGCGACGGCCTGGCGGTCGGCCGGGTCGTCCTGCACGAAGCGCCCCTGCCGCCCGAGAAACTGCTGTCCGAAGACCCGGCGATGGAGGAGGCCCGGCTGAAGCTGGCCCTGGCCTCGCTGAAAACCGGCCTGGACGCCATGCTGGACAAGGGCCAGGGCCTGGCCGGACCCTCGTTCGAGGTGCTGGAGACCTATCGGATGTTCGCCGACGACCGGGGCTGGAACCGGTCGCTGGAAGAGGCCGTGCGCAACGGCCTGACCGCCGAGGCGGCGGTGGACCGGGTCCGGAACGAGCACCGCGCCCGCTTCGCCCAGGCGCGCGACCCCTATATCCGCGAACGGCTGCACGATTTCGAGGACCTGGCCAACCGGCTGCTGCGGGTGTTGGCGGGCGACAAGCCGGGTGAGCGCGAACTGCCGGACGACGCCATTCTCGTGGCGCGCAACCTGGGTCCGGCGGACCTGCTGGAATATCCGCGCGACAAGCTGAAGGGCCTGTTGCTGGAAGAAGGCTCGGCCGCCAGCCACGCCGCCATCGTCGCCCGCGCGCTGCAGATCCCGTGCGTCGGCCGCCTGATGGGCCTGCGCGACCGGCTGTCGGAAGGCGACGTCGTCATCGCCGATGGCGAGACCGGCGAGGCCTATCTGCGGCCCCGCCCCGATATGATTGAGGCGGTCCAGTCGCGTATGGCCGTGCGCGACCAGCGCCAGGCCCAGTTCGCCCAATTGCGCGACACCCCCGCCGTGACCCTGGACGGCCAGCGCATCACCCTGCTGACCAACGCCGGCCTGGCGGTGGACCTGGAGAATCTGAACGAGACGGGGGCGGAGGGCATCGGCCTGTTCCGCACCGAATTCCAGTTCATGGTCTCGGACGAGCTGCCCCGGCTGAACGCCCAGACGGCCCTGTACAAGCTGGTGCTGGACGCCGCCGGCGACCGGCCCGTCACCTTCCGCACCCTGGACATCGGCGGCGACAAGGTCCTGCCCTATCTGGAGGCCGAGCGGGAGGAGAACCCCGCCCTGGGCCGGCGCGCCATCCGCCTGGGCCTGGACCGGCCGTCTTTGTTACGGATGCAACTTCGGGCCCTGCTGACGGCGGCGGCGGGTCGCGAGCTGCGCGTCATGTTCCCGATGATCGCCACGGTGGACGAGTTCCGCGCCGCGCGCGAACTGGTCGACGTCGAATGCGCCTGGGCCAAGCGGCGCGGCCGCGCCCTGCCCGCCCTGCTGCGCGTCGGGGCCATGGTCGAATGCCCGTCGCTGCTGTGGCACCTCGACGCGCTTCTGCCCCTGACCGACTTCGTCTCGATCGGGACCAACGACCTGTTCCAGTACATGTACGCCGCCGACCGGACCAATCCCCTGGTCTCGGACCGCTACGATCCCCTGTCGCCCCCGACCCTGCGCGCCCTGCAGACGATCCAGAAGGCCTGCGCCGACACCGGCACCCCGGTCTCGATCTGCGGCGAACTGGCGGGCCGGCCGCTGGAGGCCTTCGCCCTGATCACCCTGGGCTTCACCCGCCTGTCGGCCCCGGCCGGCGGCGTCGGCCCGGTCAAGCGGATGATCCTGTCCGCGGACCTGACGGCGGCGCGCCGGGGCCTGAACAATCTGCTGAATCTCTCGACCGGCTCGGTGCGCAACGAGATCGAATCCCTGGCGCGGAAGTTGAACATCGCCGTCTGAGAGTCTTCGCGCGCGTTCCGTTTTGGGAATCGCCGTTGATGGGGCGGGCATTATGGTTTATCCACAGGACGCATCAGGACTGCCTCCGGGGGGAGGCGAGTCCAGTCACGAAGACATGCTACCGGACGGGTCCGTTTCGAGTACGGAGCGGCTTCAAGCCGTTCCGAGTGTGGGGTCAGGCGTCATGGCGCTGGATGCGGGGCAAGCCCCCGACGAGTTCAAGGCTCATCCTGATTGGAAGGACATTGCGCCCTCCATCGCAGAGTCCGTGACTCTGGGCGACGGCCTGCGCCGGGCGCGCGAGTCGTCCGGCAAGTCCCTGGCGGATCTGTCCGCCGAAACCAAGGTCCATTCGCGGTTCCTGACCGCTCTGGAGCAGAACGACTGGTCCTCCCTGCCCTCTCGGGTTTTCGCCATCGGCTATGTGCGTGGCTATGCGGCCGCCCTGGGCCTCGACGAGCAATTGGCCGTCGAACGGTTCAAGCGCGACAGCCCCGACACCTCGGCTCCGTTGAAAGCGCCCATCGGCATCGCCTTTGAGGATGTGAAACGCTATTCGCCGCGCATCATCGCGGTCGTCGCCGTGGCCGCCCTCGCCATCGTCGGATGGAATGTCTTCCAGCGCATCAATCTGATGAAGGCGCCCCGCGCCTCCGACATCGCCGCCGTGCCCGAGAGCTGGACCCTGGGAGACGTGCCCGGTCAGAACGGTCTGATCGACCTCAGCGCGCCCCGCGCCGCACCGCTGGACCAGACCACGCCGGCCCTCTACATCACGCCCGGCCTGGAGGCCCAGCTGACCGGGATCGATCCCAATGATCCTGCGGTGCTGGCGGCGACGGCGGCGGCCAACAACGCCCCCGTGCAAAAGGCCTTCAACCCACGCGGCGCCGTCTATGGCGCCCCCGCCACCGCCTCCCAGGTGGTGATCCAGGCCAAGAAGGCCGGCGCCCTGGTCGTTCGGCTGGGGGACGGTCAGGCCCTGTTCGCCCGCCAGATGGCCGCCGGCGAGGCCTGGCGCGCGCCGATGGGCGTCAGCGCCACCATCGATGTATCGGATCCGGCGGCCTTTGACGTCTATCTGAACGGCGAACACGGCGGCATCCTGCCGGCTGTCCTGACGCCCCTGGCCCAGTTGAACAGCCGCGCAGAACAGGCCGCCCGCCAGGTGGCGGAGGACCAGGCCCGCCGCGTGGCGCAGGCTCAGGCCGTGCGGGCGGCCCAACAAGCCGCTCAACCCGCCCCTCCCCCCGTCGCGGCGACAAACTGATCGTCGCCCCCGTGGCCCTGACGCCGTCTTCGGCCTATATGAGCCCGTGATGAGCGACCACACCCACGTCCGACCCTGGCGCCATATCGAGCGCCGCAAGAGCCGCCAGATCCGCGTGGGCTCCGTCCTCGTGGGCGGCGACGCCCCGATCAGCGTGCAGTCGATGACCAATACGCCGACGTCCGACGCGGCGGCGACGATCGACCAGATCCGTCAGCTGGAAGAGGCCGGCGCCGACATCGTCCGCGTCTCCTGCCCCGACGTGGAATCGACCGAGGCCTTCAAGACCATCGCCCGCGAGGCCAAGGTCCCCTTGGTCGCCGACATTCATTTCCACTACAAGCGCGGCATCGAGGCGGCCCAGGCGGGCGCCGCCTGCCTGCGGATCAATCCGGGCAATATCGGCAGTCCCGACCGCGTCCGCGACGTGATCCAGGCCGCCAAGGACCACGGCTGTTCGATGCGGATCGGCGTCAACGCCGGCTCGCTGGAAAAGGAGCTGCTGGAGAAGTACGGCGAGCCCTGCCCCGACGCCATGGTCGAGAGCGCCCTGAACCACGCCCGCATCCTGCAGGACCACGACTTCCACGAGTTCAAGATCTCGGTGAAGGCGTCCGACCCCTTCCTGACCGTCGCCGCCTATCAGCAGTTGGCCGATGCCATCGACTGCCCTCTGCACCTGGGCGTGACCGAGGCGGGGCCGCTGCGCACCGGCACGATCAAATCGGCCATCGGCATGGGCTCGATGCTGTGGGCCGGCATCGGCGACACCATCCGCGTGTCGCTGGCCGCCGATCCGGTCGAGGAGATCAAGGTCGGCTTCGACATCCTGAAGTCGCTGGGCCTGCGCCATCGGGGCGTCAACATCATCGCCTGTCCGTCGTGCGCGCGTCAGGGCTTCAACGTCATCGAGACCGTGACCCTGCTGGAAGAGAAACTGGCCCATATCTCGACGCCGATGAGCCTGTCGGTGATCGGCTGCGTCGTGAACGGCCCGGGCGAGGCCCTCTATACCGACATCGGCTTCACCGGCGGCGGCAAGGGGGCGGGCATGATCTATCTGAACGGCAAGATCGCCCACAAACAGGCCAACGACGGCATGATCGACCATATCGTCGACCTGGTCGAGCAGAAGGCCGCCGAACTGGACGCGGCCCGGGCGGCGGAGCTTCAGGCGGCGGAATAGACCCGCCCCTCGAGGTTGCACAAGGTTTGATGAAATTCACGCCTGAGTGATTGACCGATCGTGTCGGAAGTGCAACCTCTGCCGTTGGTTCGCCTGGGGAGGCTGAACCTTAATCCACTGAGGGGCCTTATGATTTCCAAAAATTCCGCACGTTTCGGCGTGCGCTTGCTCATGCTTGCCGGCGTGGCGATGTCGCTGCCCGCCTGCGCCACCGTGACGCGTGGCTCCAGTCAGCAATTCTCCGTCCAGAGCACCCCGCCCGGCGCCCAGGTCAGCACGTCGAACGGCTTCGAATGCCAGGCGACGCCCTGCACCTTCCGCATGTCGCGCAAGGACGCCTTCCGCATCACCGTGTCCAAGGACGGCTACGTCGCCCAGACCCATGACATCACCAGCAGCGTCTCCGGCGCGGGCGGCACGGCCATGGCCGGCAACATCCTGATCGGCGGCATCATCGGCGGGGCGATCGACGCCACCTCCGGCGCCATGAATGATCTGAAGCCCAATCCGCTGATCGTGACCCTGCGCACCCCGGCCGAAGAAGCGGCCGCAGCCCAGGCCCCCGTCGCGACGCCGCCCGCCGCAGCCGCAGCCGGAGGCGAATAATGATCCGTCGTCTCGCCGCCGCCGCCGCTCTGGGCGCCCTGATGGGCGTCGCGGCCTGCGCCAGCCCGTCCAACCCCGCGCTCATGACCTTGCCGGCGACATCGGGCCTCACGGCGGCGCCCGGCGATCTCGGCTATCGGTCGGTGACGACAGTCACGGTTTCCGGCGGCCAGAACACCAATCCGATGTGGACCTCCGAGGTTTCGAATGCGGACTTCAAGACCGCGCTGGAAGGCTCGTTGACGGCCGCCGGCTATATGGGGACCGAAGGTCAGCCCATGACGGTCTCCGCATCCTTGATCGACCTGAAACAGCCGATGGCCGGCTTTGACATGTCTGTGACCAGCCAGGTTCGCTATACCGTAATGCGAGCCGACCGTTCCGTCTTCGACGAAACGGTGGCGGCGACCGGCACAGCGACCATGGGTCAGGCCTTCATGGGCGTGGAACGTCTTCGGATGGCCAACGAAGCCTCGATCCGCGAAAACATCAAGGAATTCCTGACCCGCTTCCGCGCCCGCGCGCGCTGATCGGATCAAAGGACGACCACGGCGACGGCGGGCCGCGACCCGCCGTCGCCTTTCGTCTCAGATCACCCCGAACAGCCGCAGGGCCTGATAGCCGGCGGACAGCAACACAACGGCCCCGACGCCGTAGGTCAGGATCCGACGGGGCGCGATCCGCGCGATCACCCCGGCGAAGGGCGCGGCGATCAGACCGCCCAGGATGAGGCCCAGGATGGAGGCGGCGTGGGTGGCGACGCCTTTGGCCTCCGCCCAGTGACCGGTCAGCAGGGCGGCCAGGAAGGTCGCCGAAATGGCCGAGGTGACGAAGAACTCCGCCGTATTGGTGGTGCCGATCGCGGCGCGCGGATCGCCCCCCGACCCCACCAGGGTCGTCGTGACCGTCGGCCCCCAGCCGCCGCCGCCGATGGCGTCGAAGAACCCGCCGACGACGCCCAGCGGCCCCGCGAACCTGACCGGGAAGATCCGCGCGCGAGTCTGGCGGGTCGCGCGCCAGATGATCACGCCCCCCATGATCGCCAGGTAGGCGGTGATCCAGGGCTTGACCAGGTCGCCGTCGATGCTGGTCAGGACGAAGGCTCCCAGGCAACCGCCCACCACCCCGCCCATGGCCAGGGGCACGAACAGTTTCCAGTTTACATTCTTGTTGACCGTGTGAGATCCGGCCGACGCCGCCGTGGTGAAGACCTCTGCGGCATGGACGCTGGCCGAAGCTGTCGCAGGGGGCACGCCGAACGACAGCAGGACCGTCGAGGAGATGACGCCGTAAGCCATGCCCAGGGCCCCATCGACGGACTGGGCCAGGAAACCGACGAGGAGAAAGACGAGGAAATCTTGCATGGCCGCCCCTGAAAATCCGCCCGACGGTGCGTGTTATTTTCCTACTGGGTCAATAGGAGAAGGATTCGACGCGGCTTGCAGAAGGCTTCGCGCCTCGAACACCGCGGCGACGGCGTCGCGCCCATCCTGCAGGACCGGCTGCAACGGGCAGGTCTCGACGTCCGGACAGGTCTCGCAAGGCCCGTGGGCGGTGCGCGACGCGCAGGGCGCCAGGGCCAGGGGGCCTTCCAGCGCCCGGATCACATCGGCGAAACTGATGGTCTCGGCCGGCGCCGCCAGGGCGTAGCCTCCGGTCCGCCCCCGCTTGGACACCAGCAGATTTTGACGACGCAGATCCAGAAGTATGGCTTCTAGGAATTTGCGCGGGGCCGTGGCGGCCTCGGCGATCTCGCCGATGGTGGCGGGGCCGCCGCCCGGCAGGCCGGCCAGATGGATCATGGCGCGCAGGGCGTAGCGGGACCGGTTCGACAGCATGGTCCGTGATCGCGCGACCGCGCGCCGGACGCAAGACGCCGTTCGCCGTCCGGCCCGACCTCATCCCGGCCGGCCCAGCCGCGCCGCCGCCGCCAGGATCTGCGGACCGGTATAGGGTTTCAGCACCAGGGCCTCGGCCAGGGGGGCGTAGCGGGCGGCGGCCTCAGCGTCGCCGGAAATGAAAATCACCCGAATGTCCCAGCGCCGCGTCAGAACCTCGGCCAATTCGCCCCCGGTCGTGGCGCCGGACAGATTGATGTCCAGCAGGGCGCCGTCGATGGCGTGAAGGGCCGCCGCAGCCTCGGCCGCCGCCGCGCTGTGGAACGGGCCCACCACCCTGTGCCCGGCCTCGGTCAACAGCTCCGTCAGGTCGGCGGCCACCTCGGCGTCATCCTCGACCACCAGCAGGGTCAGGGGCTCCAGATCGCCCCCCACGACGGCGATCTCGGCCGGCCGGGGCGCGGCCCCTTCAGCGGAACCGGATGTCTGGGCCACGATGACCCGACGCAGATCGCGCCAGACCTCGACCGCCGGCCGGTCGCTATCCAGGCCATAGAGGCCCGCCATGGTCTTCAGGTCGCGCGCATCGTCCGGCGACAGACGGCCGCCCGCCGCGGTGAGACGCGCGTCATACAGGCGGCACAGCCGTTCCACGCTGTCGGCGCCGTCCGGAGTCGCGTCGGCGGCCTGGGCGACAGGCTTCGACGGCGGCGGGCGATCGAACATGACGTCCTCCTCACGGCTGATCGGCCGTCAGCTAGTCGTTTGGAACCCTCGGCGTAAGCGCCTCTGACGCCATCGTTATCCAAAATCACAATCCCGGCGCCGACCGGGGTCCCCGCCGACAATCGACATCGCGCCCCTCGGCGCGCTAAGGACGGCCCTCCCTTTCTCCAGGATTGCCCCCTTGCGTCTGCCCCAGGCCCGTCTCGATCAGGTGCTCGACCGTTTCCACGAGGTGGAGGCCCGCATGGGTGCGGCGACGGACGGCGTCGAGATCGTCCGCCTGTCCAAGGAGCACGCCGAGCTCAAGCCCGTCGCCGACGCGGTCCAGGGTCTGGCCCGACTCCGCGCCGAGATGGCCGATCTGGAGGTCATGGCCGCCGATCCCGAAATGGCCGCCATGGCCCAGGACGAGCTGCGCGACCTGACCGAGCGCCTGCCGCAGATGGAGCGCGACGTCGCTCTGCTGCTGGCCCCGCGCGACGCCGACGAGAACGCCTCGGCCGTGCTGGAAGTCCGCGCCGGCACCGGCGGCGACGAGGCGGCCCTGTTCGCCGGCGACCTTTTCCGCATGTATTCGCGCTACGCCGCCACGCGCGGCTGGCGGATCGAGCTGGATTCAGCGACCGAAGGGGACGCCGGCGGCTACAAGGAGATCATCGCCACCGTCACCGGCGACGGCGTCTTCGGCCGGCTGAAGTTCGAGAGCGGCGTCCACCGCGTCCAGCGCGTGCCGACCACCGAGGCCGGGGGCCGCATCCACACCTCGGCCGCCACCGTCGCCGTCCTGCCCGAGGTCGAGGACGTCGAGATCGAAATCCTGGAAAAGGACATCCGCATCGACACCTTCCGCGCCTCCGGCTCGGGCGGCCAGCACGTCAACAAGACCGACTCGGCCGTGCGGATCACCCACCTTCCGACCGGAATCGTGGCCACCAGCTCCGAGAAATCGCAGCACGTGAACCGCGACAAGGCGATGAAGAACCTGCGGGTCCGCCTGTACGACATGCAGCGCCAGGCCAAGGATCTGGCACGCGCCGACTCGCGCAAATCCCAGGTCGGGTCGGGCGACCGGTCCGAGCGGATTCGCACCTACAACTTTCCGCAAGGCCGGGTGACCGACCACCGCATCGGCCTGACCCTGCACAGCCTGCCCCAGATCCTGGAAGGCGATCTGGACCCCATGCTGAACGCCCTGATCGCCGAGGACCAGGCCGCACGCCTGGCGGATCTCGAGGCCGAGTTCGGCTGATCAGCCCAGCACGCCCAGCATGGGCAGGCACAGCACCAGGGCCGTGACGGCTGTATAGCCGGCGAAGGCGTGGACCGACCGGCGACGGCCGCTCAGGGCCGTAGGCTCGGCGATGCGGACGGCGCGATCATTCCACAGCAGATACAGGGCCTGGATCGTCCACCCGGCCAGGAAGGCCGCGACCGCCCAGCCGCTGAGCGCCGCCAGGGCCGCGCCGGAGGCCAGGACCAGCATGGCGCCCAGCGCAATCACCCCGTCCCCGACCTGGTCGGTGACGGACACCGGGATCAGCCCCGACAATGCACGCTGCAAACGCCAGTTGAGCCAGGCCTGATACAGAAGCATCAGCCCGCCCAAGACGTAGAACACCCCTATCGCGCGCGCTGCCCACTCCATGGCGGGAATAAGGCGTCATTCCCGCCCGGGCCGTAAGTGCGGAAAACCCCTTAGTCGGCTGAAAAGGTCCAACCGGCGCAAACGAGACACAACCGATGATATCTCAGGCTGCGCGCGTCTGCTCGGCCTGGAGCGCCCGGACGACCGCCGGACGCCGGCCCATCCGGTCGTAATGGGCGCGTACATTCGGAAACTCGGCCACATCCACGCCGTCGCCTTCCAGCCAGCCGGTGAAGGTGAACAGATAGGGATCTGCGACGGAATAGGCGTCGCCCATCACCCAGTCGCTGTCTCCGTTCCGGGCCAGATCCGCCTCGATCAGGGTGAAACAGTCCCGCATGTTCTGCGCCACCTTGGCCGCCATCGAGGCCTGGGCCGCAGCGTCGTCGCTCCAGCGCGAGGCCCGGCGGCCATGGGCGTGGGCGACGTGGACAGTCGAGGCCAGATAGAGGTTGAAGGCCTGCATCCGCGCAAGAGCGAAGGGCTCGACGGGCGCCAGCAGACCCTGCGGAGCGAGGGCGGCGATATAGGCCAGAATGGCCGGGCTTTCGGTCAGGACGCCCTGATCGGTCACCAGAGCCGGAACCCGCCCCTTGGGATTGATCGCCAGAAACTCGGGCCGGCGCTGGTCCCCCTGGCCGAAGTCGACCAGGCGGGCTTCGAACGCCAGGCCGGACTCTTCCAGCGCGATATGGCTGGCCCGGCTGCAGGATCCGGGGGCGGTATAGAGGGTCAGCATGATCGGCCTCGTCGGGAAAGAAAAAGGCGACGAGAACCTCGCCGCCTTTCCGTCTCTTACAGGTCCAGCAGGGCCCGCTGCGGGTCTTCCAGCAGTTCCTTGATGCGGACCAGGAAGGTCACGGCTTCCTTGCCGTCGACAATGCGGTGATCATAGCTGAGGGCCAGGTACATCATCGGACGGATCTTGACCTCGCCGTTGATGGCCATCGGGCGCTGGACGATGTTGTGCATGCCCAGGATGCCCGACTGCGGGGCGTTCAGGATCGGCGTCGACATCAGCGACCCATAGGTGCCGCCGTTGGTGATGGTGAAGGTGCCGCCCTGCAGCTGGTCCATGGTCAGGGCGCCGTCGCGGGCGGCCTTGCCCAGGGCGCCGATGCCCTTTTCGATGCCCGCCAGGCTCAGGGTGTCGGCGTCGCGCAGCACCGGAACCACCAGACCCTTTTCGGTGCCGACGGCGACGCCGATGTCATAGTGGTTCTTGTAGATGATGTCCGTGCCGTCGATCTCGGCGTTGACGGCCGGAATCTCGTGCAGGGCCGCAACCACGGCCTTGGTGAAGAAGGACATGAAGCCCAGCTTCACGCCGTGGCGCTTCTCGAACACCTCTTTGTACTGGGCGCGCAGGGCCATGACATTGGTCATGTCCACCTCGTTGAAGGTGGTCAGCTGGGCGGCCGTGTTCTGCGATTCCTTCAGGCGACGGGCGATGGTCTGACGCAGGCGCGTCATCTTCACCCGCTCTTCGCGCGGGCCGACGGCGCGCGGGGCCGAAGGCGCGGCGGCGGCGGCGGTCGGAGCCGGGGCGGCCTGACCGATGGCGGCGATGGCGTCAGCCTTGGTGATATTGCCCTTGGGCCCCGTGGCGGCGATGGCCTTCGGATCCAGATTGTTTTCGGCGACGACGCGCTGGACGGCCGGCGACAGGGTGTCGTTCTTGCCGCCCGAGACCTGGGCCGAGCCGGTGTTGGCCGGAGCGGCGGCAGGCGCCGGGGCAGCGGCGGCCGGAGCCGAAGCGGCTGCGCCCGAACCCGAAACCGAACCGATCTTCTGGCCGGGGGTGACGGTCGCGCCCTCGTCGGCGGCGATGGTCAGCACGCCGTCAGCCGGCGCCGAAACCTCGACCGCGACCTTGTCGGTCTCGATCTCGACCAGCAGTTCGTCCTTCTTGACGGCGTCGCCGCTCTTCTTGAGCCACTTGCCCATAGAGCCCTCGGCGACGCTTTCGCCCATCACCGGCACGGTGATGTCGATGCTGGACGCAGCGGCGGCGGGCGCCGCCTTGGCCTCGGCCTTGGCGGCCTTGGCTGGGGCCGAGGCCGGAGCCGCAGCGGCGGCCGCGCCGCCTTCGGTCACCGAACCCAGGACCGTGCCCGGCACGACGGTGTCGCCCTCGGCGGCGTTGATGGCGCCCAGGACGCCGTCGGCCGGCGCCACCACTTCCAGCGAGACCTTGTCGGTCTCCAGTTCGACGAGCAGTTCGTCCTTCTTGACCGCGTCGCCGACCTTCTTGGTCCATTTCGCGATGGTGGCCTCGGTGACGGATTCACCGAGGGCGGGGGTCAGGATGTCGGCCATGTCGGGTCCAGCTGTCTCTTTGGGAGTATTCGGTGAGGTGTATCAGGCGAAGGCTTCGTTGGTGAAGGTCTCGAGTTCCTTCAGGTGGCGGCTCATCAGGCCGGCCGCCGTCGAGGCGGAACCGGGACGGCCGACGTAGCGGGCGCGCTTGGAGGCGACGTCCAGCTTGTCCAGCGTCAGCTCCAGCCACGGATCGACGAAGGTCCAGCCGCCCATGTTCTTGGGTTCTTCCTGGCACCAGACCACTTCCGCCTTCGGGAAGCGGGCCAGTTCCTTGCGCAAGGACTGGATCGGCCACGGATAGAACTGCTCCAGGCGCAGGATATAGACGTCGTCCACCGCCTGGCCGTCCTTGGCCTTCTTCTCGCGGGCGTCCAGCAGGTCGTAATAGACCTTGCCCGAACACAGGATGACGCGGCGGATCGCCTTGTCGGCCTTGATCTTGATCCCGGCGACGTCGGGGCGGGTCTGGGCGTCGTCGTGCAGGACGCGGTGGAAGGACGAACCCTCCGCCAGATCCTTCATCGACGAGACCGCCTTCTTGTGACGCAGCAGGCTCTTGGGCGTCATCAGGATCAGCGGCTTGCGGAACGGCCGGTGCATCTGGCGACGCAGGATGTGGAAATAGTTGGCCGGGGTGGTGCAGTTGGCGACCTGCATATTGTCTTCGGCGCACTGTTGCAGGAAGCGCTCCAGACGGGCCGACGAGTGTTCCGGTCCCTGGCCTTCATAGCCATGCGGCAACAGCATGGTCAGGCCGCTCATCCGCAGCCACTTGCGTTCGCCCGAGCTGATGAACTGGTCGATCACCACCTGGGCGCCGTTCACGAAGTCGCCGAACTGGGCTTCCCACATCACCATGGTGTTGGGGTCGGCCAGCGAATAGCCGTACTCGAAGCCCAGCACCGCCTCTTCCGACAGAGCCGAGTCGATGACCTCGTAGTTGGCCTGGCCTTCGCGGAGGTTGTTCAGCGGGATGTACCGCTCTTCGGTCGTCTGATCGATGATGCCCGAATGGCGCTGCGAGAAGGTGCCGCGCACCGAATCCTGGCCCGACAGACGCACCGGGAAGCCTTCGTCCACCAGCGAGGCGAAGGCCAGGCTCTCGGCCGTGGCCCAGTCCAGGCCCTCGCCCGAGGTGATGGCTTCGCGCCGGCCGTCGATGACCCGTTTCAGCGTCTTGTGCATGTCGACGCTGTTGGGGATGGTCGTCAGGCGGTGGCCCAGGTCGGTCAGCTTGGCCAGGGGCACCGCGGTCTCGCCGCGCAGTTCGTCCTTGGGCGACTGGAAACCCTGCCACTGGCCGTCCAGCCAGTCGGCCTTCTCGGCGGACCAGGTCTTGCCGGCCTCGAACTGGTCGTCAAGGAAGGTGTCGAACCGCGCAATCTCGGCGTCCACCTCGGCCTGCGTCAGCACGCCCTCGGCGACCAGACGCTGCGAATACAGTTCACGGGTCGAGGGCTGGGCGCGGATCTTCGAATACATCAGCGGCTGGGTGAAGGTCGGATCGTCGCCTTCGTTGTGGCCGAACCGGCGATAGCAGAACATGTCCACCACCGCGTCCTTGTGGAATTTCTGGCGGTATTCGGTGGCCACCTTGGCGGCGAAGACGACCGCTTCGGGATCATCGCCGTTCACGTGGAAGATCGGCGCCTGGACCATCAGCGCCACGTCCGACGGGTACGGCGACGAGCGCGAGTTCCGCGGGCTGGTGGTGAAGCCGATCTGGTTGTTGATGACGAAATGCAGGGTGCCGCCGGTGCGGTAGCCCTTCAGCCCCATCAGGGCGAAACACTCGGCCACCACGCCCTGGCCGGCGAAGGCGGCGTCGCCGTGGATCAGCAGGGGCACGACCTTGGAACGGTCCAGCGCCCATTCGGCCTCGGGCTTGCCGGCGTTGGCCTCACGGATGTCGAACGCCTGTTTGGCGCGCGCCTTGCCCAGCACCACCGGATTGACGATCTCGAGGTGCGACGGGTTGGCGGTCAGCGACAGGTGGACGTGGTTGCCGTCGAACTCGCGGTTCGAACTGGCGCCCATGTGATATTTGACGTCGCCCGAGCCCTCGATGTCGCTGGGCACGGCCGAACCGCCCTGGAACTCGTGGAAGATGACCTTGTAGGGCTTGCCCATCACGGCGGCGAGCACGTTCAGGCGGCCGCGGTGGGCCATGCCCAGCACGACCTCGTCGACGCCCAGATTGCCGCCGCGCTTGATCACCTGCTCCAGCGCCGGGACCATGGCCTCGCCGCCGTCCAGGCCGAACCGCTTGGTGCCGGGGAAACGCTTGTGCAGGAAGCGTTCGAAGCCCTCGGCCTCGATCAGCTTGTTCAGGATGGCCAGCTTGCCTTCCTTGGTGAAGGCGTTCTGCTCGAACTTGTCCGGCCCTTCGAACCGCTGCTGCAGCCAGGACTTCTCCTCCGGCTCGGCGATATGCATGTACTGGATGCCGATATTGCCGCAGTAGGTGCGCTTCAGCAGGTCCAGCACCTGGCGGATCGTGCCGGTCTGAAGCCCCAGGACCCCGTCCAGGAAGATCGGACGATCCATGTCGGCGGCGCTGAAACCATAGAATTCCGGCGTCAGTTCCGGGTTTTCGACCGGCTGTTCGATGCCCAGCGGGTCCAGCTTGGCCTGCAGGTGGCCGCGCACGCGATAGCTGCGGATCAGCATCAGGGCGCGAATGGAATCATGGGCGGCGGCGCGGATCGCGTCGCCTGAAACCTCGGCCGGCGCGGCCTTGGCCGCTGCAGGCGCCGGCGCGGCGCCGGGCTTCTTGGGGTCGGGCTTGGGCGCCGGCCAGCGGCCGTCGAACACGGCGTTCGCCTCATTGGGCTCGGTGGCGGTTCCGCGCCCCCAGGCGCCGGCCTCGGCCGAGGCCTTCACGCTGGCGGCGTTGTCGCGCAACTGGTCGAAGAAGGCTTTCCATTCCGCCGAGACCGAGCCGGGATCATTGGCCCACTTCTCGTGCAGCTCCTCGATATAGGCCGCATTGGACCCGTAGAGGAAAGAGGTCTCGGCAAAGACCTGGTTCAGCCGACCCGCATCGTCCGCCATTGTTCTCGCTATCCCTTGGGCCCCGCCGGACACATCTCCGTGAGGGGCGCGCCCGTCATATAGGCGTGCTTTCCTTATGGGTCATGACCGAAACGGGGCAATTCGGTGAGAAATTGGTCGCAGGCGCAAAGAAAAACGCCCCCGGCCGAAACCGGGGGCGTCCAATCCTGCCGAGACCGGCATTTTTCATCCTCCCTCCCCCACGGGGGAGGGGGCGAAGCGAAGCGGAGCCGGGTGGGCCCGGCAAGGCGACGCCCACCAGACCCTCCTTCCCCAGACAGGCGCGACCCAGCCGGGCCCACCCGGCTC
>Ga0114916_1000947_pt1 | contig 17511 bp, 17 predicted proteins | sample MalvirAntarct_66_FD_83501 | JGI IMG/M metagenome (GOLD analysis project Ga0114916, IMG submission 83501) | Marine viral communities from the Global Malaspina Expedition - Malaspina viral metaG Antarct_66 | ecosystem: Environmental > Aquatic > Marine > Oceanic | place: West Anvers Island... | reverse complement strand
CTCCGGGACATTCTACGGTTTGCCGAGGGCGAGTCGGCGGGGACGTTCTGGTCGCGCCTCGAGAGCGGTGAGGCGGTGGTGTGCGACGCAATCGCGCTCACGGGGCCCGGCGACGAGCCCGACGAGATCGAGGTATCCGTCTCGCTCTCGCCCTATCGCTCTGAACTAGGCGAGCTCGTCTCGGTGGGATGTGTGCTCACTGATATCCGCGAGCGCAAACGCCTTGAGCAGATGCAGCGTCGTCGTGAAGCGCAGATCCTCGAGGCTGCGATGACCGACCAACTCACGGGCGTTGGGACTCGGCACCGCCTGGAAGAGGTGCTCGCTATCGAAGTGGAACGGGTAGGACGAACCGGCGCCCCACTGGCTGGATTCATGGCTGACCTTGACCACTTCAAGCGGGTGAACGACGAGTTCGGTCATCCCGCTGGCGACAAGGTCCTGGCCGCCTTCGGACAACTCCTCCGAGAGCACACACGCGCCACTGACGTCCTGACCCGATTTGGCGGCGAAGAGTTCCTAGTGCTCCTGCCGAACACCGATCTGGCCCGGGCTGCCTCAATCGCCGAACGAATCCGGACGGCGCTGGCACTACTCCAGATCGATCCGGTTCCACACCCAGTCACGGGGAGCTTTGGTGTCGCGGTGTTTGCTGAGGGCGAACGAGGTGAAGACCTGATCCGCAGGATGGATGAGGCACTCTACGTCGCCAAGCGTTCCGGCCGGAATCGCGTGGTCACTTCCTAAAGATCCCCTCTACGTCCGACGGTCGATAGAGGCTGCCAGGGGCATTCGTTGAGCCTCGCGCGATCGGGCACGAGGCTGACAAGAAACCTTACCGAACGAGCCAACGCTTCTCGACGATGGCTCCATGAACCTCGCCGGCGAGACAGAACCGACTGTTGGATGGCGCAACCGCATCACCGGCCACGGTGAGGAAGCGCCTGACCAACTCCTCGCTAACCCCCGCAACTGGCGCGTCCACCCGAAGTCGCAGCAGGACGCTCTCGCAGCGGTCCTCGACCAGGTCGGCTGGGTGCAGGACGTCATCGTCAACCAGCGCACCGGGCACGTGGTCGACGGCCACGCCCGCATCGCGCTCGCGATCTCCAAGCAGGAGCCGAGCATCCCCGTCGTCTACGTCGACCTCGACGAAGACGAAGAGCGGCTGATCCTGGCATCCCTCGACCCGCTGTCGGCGATGGCGACGACCGACCACGACGCCATCCGCGAGTTACTCGCCGAGATCAGCGTCGACGACGAGGCACTGCTTGGCATGTTCGAGATGGTCGCCCCAGGCCAGAGGAACGGCGGCAACACCGACCCCGACGCCGTCCCCGAGGTGCCGGAGCAGTCCACCGTCCAGCGCGGCGAGGTCTACGTGCTCGGCCAGCACCGCCTGATGTGCGGTGACTCCACGAGTCCTGATGACGTCGCACGACTGATGGCCGGTGAGCGCGCCACGCTCCTGGCGACGGACCCGCCGTACCTCGTCGACTACCAGGGCGGGAACCACCCGCAGTCGTGGGCGAACAAGCCGGATGTCAAAGACAAGCACTGGGACGACTACCGCGACCCAGACGCCGCCAGTGCCTTCTTCGCAGACTTCCTGAAGGTCTGGCTCCCGCACTGCGCCGAGGACGTGCCCGTCTACCAGTGGCACGCGACGCGGCGGCAGGCGCTGGTCGAGTCGGCGTGGCAGGAGAACGGCCTGCTCGTCCACCAGACGGTAATCTGGGTGAAGGCGCGCCCGGTCCTGACGCGCAGCGACTTCATGTGGCAGCACGAACCGTGCTTCTACGGCTGGCCGCAGGGCCACCGACCGTCCAAGAAGCCGCCCGCCAACGTCTCGACCGTCTGGGAGATCAGTCAGTAGGGTGAGCAGGACGGCATCCATCCGACGCAGAAGCCGGTGGAGATTTTTGCCCGCCCGATCCAGTACCACACCACCCCCGGCGCGATCTGCGCCGAGCCCTTCTCCGGCTCCGGCTTGCAACTGATCGCCGCCGAGCAGCAGGGCCGCCGCTGCTTCGCAATGGAACTCGAGCCCCGCTTCGTGCAGGTCGCCATAGAGCGATGGGAAGCATTCACGGGGCTCAAAACACAGCGGGAAGACTGACATGCCTCCCGTCGCATCGGCTCACGCTGCCGAGTCGTTGACTTCGTGCTCGACCAGAGTGAGTGATGTCGCTCGGAAGCCGGGAAGACTCCCCGGCAACGCAACCGAGGAGACACGAGATGACGATCGAAGCAACGCAGCGCAAGGCGATGGCCGCAGGGCAGACGCTCACAGCGAAGTACAAGGGCACCGAGTACACGGCGGAGGTGGTCGCGGGCGACGGCGGGAAGCTGCTCTACCGGCTCGCCGACGGACGCGAGTTCAAGTCGCCCTCGTCGGCGGGCAGCGCGGCGATGGGCGGGACGGCCTGCGACGGCTGGCGCTTCTGGAGCGTCGCCGGTGCGAGCCCCACCGCGAAGCCGGAGAAAGAGACCGCCACCACCAAGCCAGCGAAGCAGATCGTCGCGAAGGCCGCCCGCCCCAAGTGCGACGCGTGCGGCAAGAGCTTCATGGCGGAGAAGCAACTGGAACATCACCGCGCGAACGCCGAACGGCTCTGCCGCCCCGCGTAGCGACTGTCGGCGCGCACGTCGCCCGCTGCGGCCCCCTCGCGGGGGCTGCTGTCGTCCCGGTGCTCATCTCCGCCCTGCCGCCACACGTAGCGCCTGCGAGCCAGCACGATGGGTGAGCGCGGCCCCCTTCCCAACGAGCACGCCCGTCGCCGCAACCGTCGGGCGAACCACGGCCAGGTCACGACCGGGCATCCTGCGAAGCCGCGCTCGGTCACGGGCGAGGCCGGTGCCGAGTGGAGCCGGATCGTCCCCGAACTCGAACGCTCCGGCATCCTCAGCACCGTCGACCGCGCGCTGCTCGTCCGCTACTGCACGGCATGGGCGGACTGGGTCGAACTCGACCGGCTGCTCGCGCAGGGCGGCAAGATCGTGCGCGGCCAGAAAAGGAACCTCGTCCGCAGTCCGGCCTGGCTGATGCGTAAGGATGCCGAGCAGACCCTCGCCGAACTCGGACGCCAGCTCAGCCTCACTCCCGTCGCCCGTCTCCGTGCCGGCATCACCCACGAGCCCGCACCCGCCGTCTCCGACGAGCCCGAGGACGAACGCGTAACCGACTTCGCCGCCGAGCGCCGCAAGAGGCTCACCGGTGCCGGTTGAACTGGTCCGCGCGCCGCAGCATGACCGCAACCGCTCCCTCGGCTGGCTCGCGGCCGCATGGATGGAGCACTTCTGCGTCCACGGTCCCGGCGACATCCAGGGACGATCACTGAGCGTCGCCGCGGTGGACGGCATCCCGCTCTCGGACGAACTCACCACGCTCCTCGTGGACTCCTACGCACTCGAGGACGAGGGACGGCGGCTCTACGACTCGGTGTTCTTCTCCCGGCCCAAGGGTGCGGACAAGTCAGGCCACGCCGCCCGCATCGCGCTGTTCGAGGCCTTCGGTCCCTGCCGCTTCGGCGGCTGGGCCAGGGGTGGCGAGGTCTTCGAGTGGATGGACTTCCGCTATACCTACGAACCCGGCGAACCGATCGGACGCCCAGTCACCTATCCCTTCCTCCGCTGCATGGCGACCGAGGAAGGCCAGACCGGCAACGTCTACGACGCGATCTACTACAACCTCACCGAGGGGCCGCTCACCGAGGCGTTCACGCGCCGTGACGACGTCGGCCTCACCCGCATCTATCTCCCCGGCGGCGGCGAGATCCGCCCCTCCATTGCCTCCTCAGCCTCCAAGGACGGCGGCAAGGAGACGTGGACGAACTTCGACGAGACGCACCTCTACCTGCTTCCCGAGCTCAAGCGGATGTACGCGACGGTGCGCCGCAACATGGCGAAGCGCGCCGACGCCGAGCCGTGGTCGTTCGAGTCGTCGACGATGTACGAGCCGGGCCGGAACTCGGTGGCCGAGGAGTCGCACACGTTCGCCCAGCGAATCCGCGAGGGGAAGGTGCGCCGCGATGCTCGGCGTCTCCGTGCAGGAGCTGTGGGAGAAGATCCCGGGCGTCACGCAGCAGGACGTAGAGCGGTGAAGACGGCGGTCGCCGAGGGCGATCCGATCGCCAGCCTCGAGGCGCTGCTCGCCCGCCAGGGGAACGCGGCCTAGATGGCCTCGACGCTCGCCGGGTCGCGCCTGACGGGGCGGCACCGCACAGGTCAGCTAGCTCTTCAGGCACTGGCCCTGCGGCAGGTGCTGGAGATCTGGCCGACCGTCGACGTGGAGGATGCGTGACGCTCGTGGCCTGCGGTCGAGTCGGCGCTGTTGGCGGTGATCGGTGAGCGGCGTGCTACGTCAGCAGCACTCGCGGCGGGATACTTCGACGCGTTCCGGCGGGCGGACATCGGTGGAGCCGCTTCGCCCGTGCTCGCAGCATTCGATGCTTCAGCAGCGGCACGGGTGCGGACGTCGCTGCAGGTGACGGGCTACGTGACGGAGGAACGGCTACGGACGCTCAAGCACGCGGACCCAGGCAAGGTGGCGCTGGTACGCGTCTCGGGCGCGGTCACTCGGCAAGTGCTCGACGGCGGTCGGGAGACGTTGCTGGCGTCGGTGCGGGACGACCGTCGCGCTCGCGGCTGGGCGCGGGTGACGTCGCCGAAGCCGCGCGAGTTCTGCGCGATGCTCGCGTCTCGCGGTGCTGTGTACACGGTAGCCAGCTTTTCACGCCCACCATCATTGCCGGTGTGCCCTGGAACCAGCGTACAGGAGTACCTAGTCGGCGCGTACGGTTCGCTTCCGTCTGCCTTGGCTTCGTAGAGCGCGTGCTGGTCCGCGTCATCCAGCGAAGTGCTCGGCGGCGACCACGGCCTGCCCCCGAGTGCCGAGTCCACCGGTGGAACAGCCGTCGCTGGGCTTCGTTGGCTACTCCTCGCAGGAGATTGAGCCGATGACTGATATGGCTTTGCAACTTAGTTTGCAGTTTATGTCGCAGGTCTGGTATAACGATGCTTATTGCCGCGGTCGGTTCGGCAGCGGTTTCACCTCCCGATTGAGGATCGGCCGACGCGCTCAGCCATTGCTGGCCGCGCATCACTGCTACTCCGGGCGGCCGAGAACTCCAGTGCCCGAGTTCAAGCAGCACACCCTGTCCCGCTCATGTACTGGAGTTGGGACACTGACGCGAACGCGCTTGTTGGCCCGCGTCCGAGCGGCTTCAACCTCCGAATCAGTCACCGAGGACTTGGCGGGCAGCAATATGAACCAAGATGCTCCCCCGGCCGAACCGGATGAAAGTCTTCCGAGGAACCTCCTTCGATCGCTTCCGGGTTTGTACCTCGTCCTGCGAGCGGATGACGACTTCACGATTGTCGACGCGAGCGATAGTTATCTGGCTGCCGTCATGAGGGCCCGTGACGAAGTCGTCGGTCGTCCACTCTTCGAGGTGTTCCCGGACGATGTAGCGGGCGCGGACGGGAACCAGAACCTTTCAGCATCGCTTAGGCGAGTCCGGGAGACCGGAGAGCCTGATCGTATGGCCATCCAGCGGTACCCGATCCCTCGCCCCGCCTCAGAGGGTGGAGGATTCGAGGAGCGCTACTGGTCGCCGTACAACGCCCCGGTCCTGGGGGACGATGGCGCGCTGCTCTACCTCCTTCATCGCGTGGCCGACGTTACAGAACAGCGGACACAGGAACTCCAGCTTCGTCAGTACCTCGAACTGGCGACGATCGCCGAGCGGATCGCTAGGATCGGTGGGTGATCTGTCGACCTGCAGTCGGGGGTTGTGACCTGGAGCGACGCGGTTTGCGACATTCACGAAGTCCCTCACGGTTTCGCTCCGAACGTCACCACGGCCATCGAGTTCTACGCAGAAGAGTTCCGTCCGCTCATCACTCAACTGTTCCAGGCCTGTGCCGAACGTGGCGATCCATTTGACGAAGAGCTACAGCTCGTGACCTCCACCGGTCGTCGCGTGCCTGTGCGTGCCATCGGAGAAGCGGTTCGAGACGACGAGGGGCGAATCGTCGTGGTCCATGGAGCATTCCAGGACATCACACCCCTGAGAGACGCTGCGGCTGCTCTGTCGGCGAGTCAGCGTCGGTTTCAGCAGTTCGCCGACTCGCTGCCCATGATCCTCTATACGGCGCCCCCTACCGGGGAAATCGATTTCGTGAATCGCACATTCTGGGAGTACACAGGACTTGATCGCGACGCTACTGACCTCGAACAGGGTGAGTGGGCTCAGGCTGTTCACGACGATGACCGAGCACGCGTGTTCGCGGAGTGGCAGGTCGCTGTCGCCAATGGCTCTGAGTACAACTTGCTGTGTTTGATCGGAAGTTCCTCGGGCGAGTACCGCACGCATCTCGTCTCGGCGAAGCCGATTCACGACGACAGCGGGCAGGTGGTTCGGTGGTACGGCACGGCCCTCGACATTGAGGACTCAGTTCGAGAAGGCGAACGTGCTGCAGCACTCGCGACTGAGCTTACCCAGACTCTGAACGCAATGCATGACGCGTTCTACACGGTAACGCCCGACTGGCGCTTTCTGTTCATCAACGATGCAGCAGAGCGACTCATGCAGCGCCCGCGGGAGACCCTCCTCGGGCGGGTGTTGTGGGACGAGTTTCCAGAGGCGCGCGAGACGATTGCATGGGACATCTTTCATGAGGCACGTGCAACCAGCAGGCCGAGCTCGTTCGAAATGGCATACGAGCCACTCCGCATCGAGGCTGAGGTGTCCGTCTATCCGAGTGACGATCGCCTCTCAGTGTTCGTCCGCGACGTCACCGAGGCGCGCCGTGCTGAGCGCCTGCTTGCGGAAAGCGAGGAGCGGTTCCGCGGCGTCGCGCGCGCGACCACCGACGCTGTCTGGGACTGGAATCTGGTTACTGATGAGGTCTGGTGGAGCGAAGACGTCGAAGAAATCTTCGGGCTGACCGCCGCAGACCTGACCGCGACGAGGGACCTCTGGAAGCGGCATGTCCACCCCGACGACGTGGAGTCCGTGGACCAATCTATCCGTGACGCCATCCTGCACGGTCCAGACAGCTGGCGTCACGAGTATCGCTTTCGCCGCGCCGATGGGGAGTACGTCCCCGTCCTTGACCGAGCGACCCTGATCCGAGACGAGAGAGGGACGGCCACCCGGATGGTCGGCGGCATGAATGACCTCTCCGAGCGCTACGACGCACTGCGCCGGATACAGGAACAGGCTCGCCTTCTCGACGAGGCAAACGACGCAATTTTCGTCCACGACCTCGACTATCACGTCACCTTCTGGAACGCCGGTGCCGCGCGTCTCTACGGCTGGGGCGAGTCAGACGCGCTGGGCGCTGACGTGCGAACTCTGGTCTGCCCGCTAGACCAGTGGCCCGCGTACCAGGCTTCGGTCGAGCAGGTCGTCAGCGCCGGGCAGTGGCGCGGCCCATTTGAGCAAGTCCGACAGGACGGCTCAGGCGTCGTCGTAGAAGCCAACTGGACGGTCCTCCACGACGAGCATGGACAGTCCCGAGCGGTACTCGCCATCAACCGCGACATGACTGAGGAACTCGCGCTTCGGGGCCAGATCGAGCAGATCCAGCGCCTGGAAGTGCTTGGCCAGCTGACCGGTGGCATTGCCCACGACTTCAACAACCTGCTCACGGTCGTCATGGGGAGCACCGAACAGCTTACGGAGTCGCTCCCGCAGGGCAGTTCACAGCACACCCTCGCGACCACGGCTGGGATGGCGGCCCGGCGCGGAGCAGACCTGACGAGGCGACTGCTCGCGTTCGCGCGCCGGCAGCCGCTGCAGCCCCATCCACGTGACCTGAACGACATCGTTGCCGGGGTGCGTCCGTTGCTTCAGCAGACCCTAGGCGAACGGATCAGCGTCGACCTCGACCTCGAGGCCGATGTCTGGACGGCACTGGTCGACCAGCCTCAACTCGAGGCATGCATCGTCAACCTGGCCGTGAACGCCCGCGATGCGATGCCAGAGGGCGGACGCATCCTCATCGAGACCAGAAATGCAGAACTGGACGACAGCTACGCCAGCACCCATTCCGAGGTCGCGCCGGGCGAGTACCTCATGCTCGCCCTCTCAGACTCGGGCACTGGCATGTCTCCGGAGGTGCTCTCTCACGCGTTCGACCCTTTCTTCACCACTAAGCCGCCGGGCTCGGGAAGCGGACTTGGGCTCAGCATGGTGTATGGCTTCGTCAAGCAGTCGGGTGGGCACGCCAAGATTTACAGCGAGCTCGGTCACGGGACGACCGTCAAGGTCTACCTACCGCGGACAACCGCCGCGGTAGCGCTCGACCGGCCGGAGCCGGTCATGGTCGTCGCGGGCAATGATGAGCATGTCCTGGTCGTCGAGGACGACGACCTGGTCCGTGCCAGCGTGACCGAACAATTGCTGTCGCTTGCCTACCGGGTCACCGCGGTCGCGAGCGCCGGCGAAGCACTCCATGCCCTCGAGTCAGGGGTCGCGTTCGACCTCCTGTTCACTGACGTGGTGATGCCCGACATGGACGGACGGGAGCTCGCGAAGCTCGTGCAGGAGAAGTACCCGGACCTGCCGATCCTGCTCACCTCCGGTTACACCGAACACCTCGCACTTGGCTACGGCGCGGTCGTCCAGTGGCGCTTCCTCAGTAAGCCGTACACACGGTCGGAGTTGGCTGGTTCGCTCCGCGCGGTTCTGCTGGACTGGAGGGCGGGATGACGCCACGGCTACTGGTCTTGGACGACGACGAACTCGTCGCCAATCTCATCAGGACCTATGCGCAAGACGGCGGCTTTGAGGTCCAAGTCGCGCAGACAGCAGCCGAATTCTTCGATCGCACCGGGTCGTGGCGTCCGACTCACATCACCCTCGACCTTGCTGTCCCAGACATGGACGGCATCGCGGTCATCCGACAGCTAGGTGCGGCGCGCTGCTCTGCCTCGATACTCCTCGTGAGCGGGCTTGGCGGCCGCGTCCTGGACGCGGCGATGCGCACGGGTATCGAGCGCGGGCTCACGATGCTCGGCGTGGTGCCGAAACCATTCACGCGGGATCAACTCACCGCAGCCTTACTTGGAAGATCACCGATGTTGGCTCGCCCATCCGTACCCAGCGAGATTCATCGCTCGGATCCGTCGGGGCGCTGGAAGCCCACGGATGATGACATCGGGACCGCCCTGCGGAGGGGGCAGTTCCGCACCTTTCTCCAGCCTATTGTCGACCGTGTTGGGGGCGTGCGCGGGTACGAGGCTCTACTCCGCTGGCAGCATCCAGATCGAGGCCTTCTCGCGCCGGCTTTGTTCCTTCCGGAGATCGAGCGTGGCCCCCACCTGACGGACGTCACCAAGCACGTTCTCCAACTTGCGCTGTCGGCAGCCAAGGAGGTGGGGCTCCCAGACGGACAGCGGGTTGCTGTGAACTTCCCGGCCACGCTCCTCTACGACATCAGCCTCGCTGATGAGTTGGCCCGCATCTGTGCGGATGCCTCTGTCCCAGCGTCCCAGGTGGTCATCGAACTGACGGAGACTGGCCACATATCGTCAGTGACCGATGCACTGGACATCGTGACGCGGCTGCGCGTGAAGGGGTTTGAGATCGCGATCGATGACTTCGGGACCGGATTCTCATCGATGCAGCAACTCGCACGGCTGCCGTTCTCCCAGTTGAAGATCGACCGATCGTTTGTATCCAACATGCAGGGCTCAGAGGAATCACGGACCATCGTTGATGCGACGATCGGCCTGGCTCACCGGCTCGGCCTGACGGCGCTGGCCGAAGGCGTCGAGGATCGTTCGACGCTTGACCTCCTGCGCGAACTGAACTGCGACGAATTCCAAGGCTTCTATATCGCCCCGCCGATGGATGTCACAGCACTCGCGAAGTGGCTCGACCGCTGGGACGGATGGCCACCCTCGTAGGGTGAGGGAGGAGGGCAGCGGCGCGGTGGACGAAAGTGTGAATGCCGCCACGGCCGTGCGAGCTCGATCAGGGTCGATCCCTTACGAGTCGCCCCACCCGTAGGGGAGCACGACCGACACCGTAGTCCCGGCACCTGGGCCCGCACTCTCGGCCCAGATCCTCCCACCGTGCGCTTCGACGATGCTGCGGGCGATGTAGAGACCGAGGCCGCGACCCTCCGTCTGCTCGGGTGCCCCGACGCGGCTGAATGGCTGGAAGAGCTTCGGGATCTCGTGCGACTGCAGCCCCACGCCCTCGTCCGTGACGGTAATGGACACGTCGTCTGACCTCGTGTCCACGCGCACGAAGACCTCGCTACGAGACGGCGAGAACTTCACGGCGTTCGTGAGCAGGTTCGTGAAGACCTGACTGAGCCGGTGCGGGTCCCACTCGCCGAGCACCTCATCCGGACCGTCAACTCGGAGGCGGTGGCCGGATGCAGCCGGTTCGACCACCGCGACGACATGTTCCAGCAGTGACACGAGTTCGACCCGCTGGCGCTTGATGGCGTAGTGGGGCTCGTCCGTCTGGTAGACCTCCGACAGGTCATGGACGAGACGCGTGACGTGGTCGACCTGCTCCGTGATCGTGGCCAGGTACTCGTCGCGACGCTCGACCGGCATCTCGGACGACCGTGCCACCAACTGGGCGCTGCCCTTCAGGCTCGCTAGTGGGGAGCGCAGGTCGTGGGCGAGGGCCGACACGAACCGGTGCCGCTCCCCGGCTGCTCGCTCCAGCGCCTCACGCTGCCGCTCGCTCTCCTCGTAGAGCTCCGCGTGTTCGATGGCCACCGCGAAGAGGCGTCCGATCGTGCGGACGGCCTCCAGGTCCTGCTCGTAGAAGCGCTGAGGCGTCCGGAGACCATAGCCCATCGACCCGATCATGTTGACCCCAGTGAGGAGCGGGCTGGCGATCCAACTCGACAGCCCTTCGTCCGCCACGATCCGGCGGTCGATTTCACCCGGTGGTGGCGTGACCTGAGCGTCCTCGATGAACTGGGGCTCGCGCCTCTGCACGGCCTCACAGATGAACGACGGACTGTCGACTGGCAGCGTGCGGAGGAAGTCGGCGGTGGCCTCGCTGATGCCGCGATGGATCTGGAGCTGCAGCTGTTTTCCCGCCTCGTCGAGCCGCCAGATCCCGAGCACCACCCGGTCTCCGAAGGACGCGACGATCATGTCGATGGCGGACTGGAGCACCAACTCGACGCTGAGTGCCGAGGTGAGCCCCTCCGCGGCTGTACCGACCGCCTTCCAATACGTCCGGGTGCGCTCCCCCTCGGGTGAGGTCCTGTGCGATGAGCATCGCGAACTGCGCTACGCCCTCGCTGTCGCGGATGGGGGTCGTGCTGAACTCGATAGTGCGCTCTGTGCCGGCAGTCGTCGTCAAGGTCGCGCGCTGCCGCCGGATCGACGCCCCCTCCAGCGAGCGCTGCAGGTCGTCCGGGACGAACGGGTCCTCGCCGACCCGCCACTCCTGAATGAGGTGGCCGTACTCCGCGATCGGACGTAATGCGGAGGCGCGGTCACTGACGTCCAACAGCGCCATCAATGCGTCGTTGACCGCCACGACCATCCCGGCGTGGTCAATCACGAGCACGGCTTCGGTCATCGGCTCCACGATCGCCTGGAGCGACGGAACCGGGCGCTCGACTAGTTCCTCGCGGCAGCTCACTCGACGCTCCAACGTTCGCTGGTACGCGCTACCCCGACAGAATAGCAACGGGAGTAGCCGCTCACCTGAAATCCGATGATCGGTTTCGCGCAGGCGAGGGAGCACTGAAGGTGCGCTACAGAGGCTGATGCTGGTGTCCGCGGGGTCAGCCGGCAGCGCCGTCCTCTAGCTTGAGCACGGATTTCACCTCCCGGCACAGTGGGTCGAGGTCGACGGGCTTGCGGAACACCGCGGTGACCCTTGACGAGAGGCTGCGAGATGCTTCCGCGTTGCCGCTAACGACGATGACTGGGAACCACGGCCAGTTCCCCTGGTCGAGCTGGCGGAGCACTCCGTAGCCGTCGAGCACGGGCATCGTGAGGTCGAGTAGGAGTAGCTCTGGCAGGCGGCGTTCGCACTCCTCGAGCGCCTCGCGTCCGTTGGACGCCCCACGGGCCGTGTATCCCTCGTCCCGCATTACGTCGAGTAGTAGCGTGCGGATCATGTCGTCGTCGTCGACGACGAGTACGTCGGCCGTTCCCATTTGGCTGGCCTGCTCTAGCCGTTAGCGCGGCATCCAAGACACCAAGATCACGACTGGGGCGTATGGGACGAACTCCTCTGCTGAGGATTCCTGTGTGCTCTATTCTCGCTGGCCGGGACGCTCCCTTCCTGACGATCCGATCACCTGATCGCGGGCCAAAAACAAGATAAGGCAGGTGACAACCCAAGCTGCTCTGCCAACTTCCCCTACATCCGCTCCGCCCGCCCTGCCAAGATCTCCCCATGGCAGATGACGAACTGACCCCCTCCATCGACGAAGCTGAGTCCGATCAGCCCGACAAGGACTGGGAGGCCGGGCGACCAAGTGGAAGCGCTCGCCCGCAAGCACGAGAAGTCTGCGAAGGACAACGCCGACGCTGCCCGCCGACTTGCTGAGATCGAAGAATCCCGCAAGAGGGAACAGAAGCGCCTGACGGAAGCACGCCGTGCATCCGATGAACGAGCCGAGATCAGCGAGGCGCAGCGGCGTGAGATCCTCAAGATGGACTGGCTGATCGACGACATCGAACGCAACGGAACGGCCGAGACGGTCGAGCAGGCGGAAGTACGGCCAGTTCCCGAGTTTGAGGTAGCCGCCGACCACGACTGCCCCTCCGGGTGAGGCTCAATCACCGCTGGCTCAACGCGCACGGGTCGCGTGCCAGCAGGATCGGCGGCTACGGACCAAACGCTCCTACGGAAGCGAGGCCTGGTAGGCGCGTTCCCCGTCGCCCCACAGCGACTTGATGTACGCGAGCACGGCGGCAATCTCGTCCGCGGTAAGTCTGTCGCCAAAGGCCGGCATCCCCGAGACGATCCCCGGGCCGCCGTAGGCCGCCTGCCCTCCGACCGTGATGATCTCGATGAGCACCGCGTCTGGATGGTGCCAGGTGTGCCCGGACGAGTCGTGGGGCGGGGCAGGTAAGGTTCCGTCCGGCCGTCGTGACTGCCAGTTCGGTTGCCCCTCGCCCTGTTCGCCGTGGCAAGTCGCGCAGTTGGCTGCGAAGATCGATGCACCGATGGCAAGCAAGTCCGTCTCGGGGGCTCCCCTCGAGGGTGTGTCCTCCCCGCTTCCACATGCGAGGAGCGCAGCCGCCGCGACCACAAGTACCGCCGCGACGACCGTACGCGCCGTCCATGAATGCCAATTGGGCAAGGTCATCCGCTAGCCGGTCGAGCGCTGCTCGCGCAGGTCCTGCATGATCCGCTGGAAACGGTCACGGTCAATCTCTCCCCGTGCATAGGCGCGCCGCGCCTCCTCCTCGGCAGATGCCATGCGCCCCTCACTAGAGGTGACCACGGATCGCAGCGCAAACGCGATCAACAGCAGGAGCGGGAGCCACACCAGGAGCATCATCACGCTCATCGACAGCCAATCCCCTGAGTTCCAGCCACCATGCCAGTGCCACATGCAAGCCTCCTTAACCACCTTCCTCATTGTTGCCCGCGAGACGAGAGCCGTGACCCGAGGAACGTCCTGCGTTCGCGGGCCACAAGTCCCTACTGTCCGAAACCCACCCGTACGTTTACCCGCCGGAGCAGTTGGGCATTCAGGCCACCATCACGGCCGGCAGGCTCATGAACACGGCGCCGATGGCGGGCAGTATCACGAACCCAGCCCAGGTCGGCACTCGAGCCGCGGAGTGGGATCGCCACCATGTTGGAGCCCGTCGCCCAGATGAAGTTCTGCACTATCCGCTAGGAGGCGACCGAGAGCCGGATGACATCCACCGAGGGTCGTCGACGCGAGCACGACGCCCGTGGACTTGATCGTCAGGTCCGTGTGGGCGCTGATTGCCAGCCACGCATCGGCCTGCGCCAGTGTCGCCCGCCCAAAATTACACCACCGGCGTCTTCTCGCAGCTGCAGCCGACGCAGCCATGATCTGCACAAGTGCGACAGGTCGCCTCAATGACTCGCGCGGGGCGCGTTCGGCACGGTACCGCCGGACGTTGAGGTTGTGGGTTATGAGCCCAATATCCTCCTCGAGCTTCTGCCGAGGACTCGCGAAGGTGTCCCTAGCCTCATCCGGCGGCGCGCCTCCTGATCATGTACCCCGCGAGCGTCGCCGAAGGCGGATCGCGCGGGCATCGGGGTTCGCGATCATTCGAGCAGCTGGCGTACGACTCGCACCAGTGCGTCGATGTCGAAGGGCTTGGGGAGCTTCGCGGCCGTTCGGCATCCGTCCGGCTCTCTGAGGTCGCGCGCCGCGCTCATGACTACCACCGGGATCTTGGCGAGCTGCTCATCAGAATGCAGCTTTTTGCACAGTTCCCAGCCATCGAGGTGCGGCATCATGATGTCCGTGATCAGCAGGTCGAAGGATTCCTCCGCCAGCGCTTCCAGCGCCTCGAGACCGTCGCGAGCGGTCCGCACCTGATAGCCCGCGTCTTCGAGCGTCGCCTTCACCAGATAGGCGATCATGTGCTCATCATCGACCGCGAGGACGCGACGGCGTTCGCTCATCGACGGCCGCTGGTGCGCGGCGCGCGCAGCGCCTCTCGTGCGGAGTCGGACGACGCGGCGACCTGGAGGCCGCCGGATCCAATGGTGTATTCCCGCATCTCTGAAGCGCTCTCGTGCTCGCGCGTCTTCACGACCGAGACCAGCCGGACGCGCCGCTCCTCCACCTCTTCGTGGCGGAGGACGATCAAATTATCGACGGAGGGCGAGAGTCCCGGCAGCGGTACTGCCTCGGGCAGCCCGAGGAGTTCACGGATCTCGGCGCTCACCAGCATGCTGACGCCGCGCGAGCGCATCGCGTACGCAAGGGCGGAGAACACTTGCGGCAATCGCGCGGGATAGAGCGCGCCCTGCTCGAGCGCGTTCAACCCGTCCAAGAACAGGCGACGCGCCCCAGTACGATCCACCTCGTCCACCATGTGCCGCACGATGGCGTCAAGGAGCAGCTCCAGCGGCGGCGACCAGTGCAAGACGATCGAGCCTTCATCGATGGCGGAGGCGATGTCGAGACCTACGGCGGCCGCCTTGCGCAGGAGGTAGGGCGGCTGCTCATAGAACCCGAACATGAGCGATCGCTGGCCCTGCTCTGCCCCCGCCTGGAGGAAGCGAAGCCCCGCCGTGGTCTTGCCCGACCCGGACGGACCGAGGAGCAGCGTGACGGATCTGGCCGTGAGTCCGCCACCGAGCATCACGTCCAACTGCTCGATCCCAGTCCGCTGCTGCTCAGCCCTCCCAACTGGGTCCGCCAGGGGCGAGGTCGGAAGCAGTTCGGCGCGGGGGTGGACGCGAATGCCGCCTAGACTGATCTCGAAGACGTGGCGCCCCGCGAGGAACCCGCTGCCGCGCAGCTTTCGCAGCAGCAACTCTCGGTTCGCTCGCTGGCCCACCTCGCTGTTAAGGAGTTCGATCACCCCGTCCACCATCGCAAACTGCGAATGGTCGTGGTCTTTGTCGCGGTGGTCGATCAAGAGCGCCGTGGCGTTCGTGCTCTCCACAAGCGCCGCGAGGTCGTGAATGAACCGGCGGAAGTGGCCCACAGACGGGGCGAGGGCGCTGACGTTCATCAACCCGTCCAGCACGAAGAGGCGCGGCCGCCGCTCGCGCAATAGGCGGAAGAGGAACGCCACCAGGCCGTCCAACCCCTCCTCCTGCAGCGCTTCGTATCCCGACACGTAGTAGAGGCGTGTGCCGACCACCGCCGGGTCGAAAAACTCGAACCCCTGCATATAGCCGAGCATCCTGGCGTGAGACTCGGTCAGGAGCGTGACGAACAGCACGTCCTCCTGCTCAGACGCCAGGGCAAAAGAGATCTGCGTCGCCAGTACGGTCTTTCCCACGCCGCTGGGGCCGGTCAGCAGGTAGGTGCCGCCCACGAAGAGCCCGCCGTTAAGCACCTCGTCGAGGCCAGGGATCTGGGTGGGCAAGCGTGTCAGCTCGAATTGGCGGTCCGCATCGTTCACACGCGCTCCTCGCTCGGCTGCCGGTAGGCCTCGCTCAGGACAAGCGGAACGCAGCGCGCGGGGCGAGCGCACAACAAGGAGTGCAGTGCTAGCGACAATTTGGTGGTAGCCGCATGGACGTGCTGCGGCGACGTGCGGGCTTATGCACATGATGCTGTCGGCATTCGTCGCAGCTCGGCACGACTGGTGCCGTGGCGGTCGTCCATCCGAATCCCGGGCCTCCAGGCCGGATCCCGGGCCGCTTGACACCCCGTGCTCGATGGAGCGTCGCGACGGGTCGTGACCGCCAGAACTATCGAACCCACGGCGCGAGAACCCCAGCAAAGGACTCCACTGACAGCGCGTGCCACCACGGCGGACTGGACTGCCCGCATCCGCGCGAATTCGCTTGCGGGAGGCCTTACTCGTTTTACGTAATTGTTATATCGTCAGTCGCATCGACAAAGGCAAACCTGCTGAAAGGCAGGGACGCAAAGCCGCGGGCCTACTGCGCTTCTCAACCACGAGGGCGCTAGGGCAGCCGAGCCGCCGAACTCTTCGACCCGAGGTGGCGACCTCTCGGGTGAGCGGTGCTCTCTCCTCCCGCGGCGATGCGATAGGAGTGAGAAGTGTCCCGCTCCCCAGACTTCTGGGTACCACACCTCCCGTCCCAGGTCCGCGACCTCGCCCTTCTCATCTTCGTTGCCGCAGCCTACGGCGCCCTCGCCAGGCTAGCGCTATGGATGGGCGATCCGGCCGATGGTTCAGCGTTGTTCTGGCCGGCGGGAGGCTTCGCCACGGGTGTCTTGATCCTGGCCCAAAGAAGGCGATGGGCTTGGGTCCTGGGCGGAGTCGCCGTGGGGGAGATCCTCAACGATCTCACTTCGGGATATCCCCTCATGCCCACCCTCTGGTGGACGTTGGGAAACGTCGTGGGGCCGCTGCTGGGGGCCTCGACGACCCTGGGAGTAATCCACGCGCGCACGGAGGACCGGAGGTCTCCCTGGGGAACGACCGCTTCCTTTGTGGTGTTCGCTGTCGGGATAGGTCCGCTGGTGGGCTCCGCCTTCGGCTCCTACGGGACGACGTACTCCGGAGATCCTTGGCTCAGCATCTGGCCGTCGTATTTTCTTGGGGACGCCCTAGGAGTGCTGGTGTTCGCTCCGGTCGTGCTTGCGCAGAGGGTCCCGTGGCCACGGCGCGGCTGGTCAGAGTCGATGGCATTCTTGATCGCCGTGGCTGTCATCCCGGTGATCGCGTTCTGGAGATTTCCCGGCCCGCTCGGACTCGTGCCCGAATACTCCGTCCTCATCCTGTTCACGTGGGCAGCGGTCCGGTTCGGGTTCCGAGGATCGAGTCTCGCGGCCGCGCTCGCGGCAGGATTTGCTCATGGCGCCGTGGGGATCGGTAGCACCCCGTGGTACTCAGGGGGGGCCCATCTTGACCAGTTCGTG
>Ga0114916_1000944_pt1 | contig 17529 bp, 21 predicted proteins | sample MalvirAntarct_66_FD_83501 | JGI IMG/M metagenome (GOLD analysis project Ga0114916, IMG submission 83501) | Marine viral communities from the Global Malaspina Expedition - Malaspina viral metaG Antarct_66 | ecosystem: Environmental > Aquatic > Marine > Oceanic | place: West Anvers Island... | reverse complement strand
GGGCATCCTATAAAAGCTAAAAACGTTATTGCAGAGTTAGAAAATCTAATACCTCTTGTAAAGGTAGCGTTAGAAACTTCGGCTCTGCATAAGGGGTTTATAGCTGACCAGTTAAACATAGGTGAGTACGCTAGTAAAATAAGTGGGCAAGGTAGCCTTCCTAAAAGAGTTGGTAGAGGGGCAAAAGAACTTGCAAAAGACCCTATTTTTGGTATGCCTAAAGCCGCAGCTAACGTATTGAATGCTACAACTGCGGCAAGTGCCGTACCTTTTGTCGCCTCAGATAAGTTTAATAGGCAGAGTACTTTAATTGCAGCCTACAAGTTAATTATTGAAGACATGGTAGCTAGTAAGAAAGCAGGTAAAAAATATTACAGTTATAGAGAAGGTAGACTTATTGATGTACCTGCAACGAAGGCTCAGATGCAACGGCAAGCGGCTGTAGATGCCAACAACTTTACAGATAAGTCTAACGGTGGAACCGTTTTGGAGACTGGAGCACGTTGGTCACAGCAAGGACTACTTAGAACCTCTCTTATGTATAAAAACTACGGGGCTTCTATGTATTACCTACAGCTTAAATCTTCTTATGAAGCTATTACAAATTCTGAATTAAACCCTGAGCAAAGAAAAATAGCGTTTAAAGAAATTGTAGGTATGTCTTTATCCGCATTTCTTTTTGCGGGAGTAAGAGGTATGCCTTTTATTGGGGTGTTCTTAATGATTGCAAACTCATTCTTAGACGACGAAGAAGAAGATGCGGAAACTATACTTCGTAAAAGGGTTGGTGAGTTTATGTACAAAGGCCCAATTACAGCCATTACAGGTATAGATGCTAGTACTCGTTTAAAAATGAACGATCTTATAATACAAGAGAACAGGTTTTCACAAGATGATACTGCCGAAGAAGCTATAGTAAGAAATCTAGGTGGCCCTGCATGGAGTACGGCATTAAGATTTAAACGTTCCTACAACGATTTTGCAGAGGGTAATTACCGTCGTAGTGTTGAGACAGTGTTACCCCAAGGCATAACTAACTTTCTTAAAGTCTACAGAGAAAACTATATTGACGACGGCAAAAGAACTCGTAGAGGCCAAGAGATAATAAAAGACATTACGTGGGGAGAAGATTTTGCAAGGGTGGTAGGTTTTCCTTCTACACGCTACACCTTACAACAAGAACAAGCCATGCAAGAAAATCGCATAACAAAAGAACTTACATCCCAACGGCAAAAATTGAACAAGAAGTATTATGTTGCTTCTATAATGGGTGATATAGACAAGTTAGTTGAAGTAGTAGAAGACATAGAGGAATTTAACGTAGAACATCCTGCTGCGGGAATAAAGTTTGAAGATTTTGTAGCCTCTCAAGACTCTCATGCAAAGACTACTATGGGAATGCAGGGTGGTATTACCTATAACCCTATGTTTGAGGCGGATAGACAAGCTAGACTAAACTCGTATAGAAACTCGATTAATTGGGGAGAGGCGGTTGTAGTAGAATAGAATTAAAAAACTCCCTGTCGCCTCGGCAACGAGCAGGGAGTGGGGGAGTAAATCTGAACTATAGGCACTATATCATAGAGTACGCCATATACGCACACCTAGTTTCTCGTTCTCAGTTCTTACTCTAAACTCAAAAGACCAAAATTTAACTTTAAATATCTCTCTAACTTGTTTGTGTGCCTTCTCTGTATTTACACAGGGTACAAAAACAGAGGCACCTATTACCATTTTATCCCAGTTGACAGTTATCTTTACTCCGTCAGGGTTAAGATCATAAATCGTTAACATTCTGCGGCTTATCTATATCTACAGAAGAACAATCTATGACTATTACTCTAGTAGGGGGTAGCTGAGTAGACGTGCCCTTAGTCAGACGTATAGTTACCGACTTGGCGCTCATCTTTTCCTTTAGGTCTTGTATAAACGAGCCATAGTTTATCTGCTGTCTACCACACCACTGCTTTAGTTGCTTAGGTACTAGGTACACCATCTTGGAATCGGTCTCATACCTACCAACTAACCTGACTTTAGGGTCTAACTCAGGGATGATTAAACCATCAAGCCCGTTACCCTGTCCTTTACGTAGGTCGTCAGTGCTTTGGATTTTTAGTATGCTACCCCAATGCTCATGGATATAGTTGTTCAGGGTGTCGTGTACAGGAGAAGTCATATCGTTAACAGCATTCATATTCTCTTTAAGTAACTTCAATACGTATAACTTTAACTTTTTCATATCGTAGTTAACAAGCCCTAGTCGCTTGGCTATAATTAATCCTGTTAACGTACAGGCTACACCCGCTGACCAAAACCTATTCTCTGCGGTAAGCCCTGCCTCTTTATCTATCTTGGCTTGCACTCGTTCTAGTAATGCCTTAACTTCTTCTAGGTTTTTCAGTATGTACTGTATGTAAATCTTACCTGCAATACCGTACACCTTCTTAGCCCTTTTTTGGTGCGCATCTGTAAGTGATTTAGTCTTTGACTCATCAAACAACTTTACCGCCTTAGTCTCCAACATCCTCTGAGCCTCTGCTCTCGGCATATCCTTAATCATAGTCAATCTTTCTATAACACTTGTATTACCTGTGCTTACAGACAACAGACTCCACGGTAGACCACGGAACCTCTCTACATTACTACCCCCTGACATCCTAGCCCTTTGCTTACCACCAGACAACTGATACACCATCTGCGATAGGTCTTCACTCTTAGCGTTAGTCAGTTCGTCAATGTATATCGGTAGGTTTTTGTAGACCTCACCCCTGTTAAACAAGGCGCTGTGGGTATCAACCTTATCCATAATAAACCCCTCTGGCTCTGCCCATACCGATGCCCCTACGAGCATAGCGGTAGTCTTACCTTCACCACCTTTACCATGAACGTGAAACCCTGCGGAAGATATAGGGCAAAATGCCATTAGAGGGGAGCCAAAAGACGTGCCCACTATGTATTGGTGCAATTCAAAACCTTCTCTATCGTAAAAATTAGATAGTAGCTTCCATTCCTCTAAGGTTCCCTTCGGTTCAAACAAGTGAAACAACCCTGCTGTAGCGATAGAGGGAGGATTAAACCCTATCGAATCTGCAAACACTTCCTTATCCCCCACTACAAAAGATTTGTAATCATCTCCCGTCCATCCAAATTGTCTACGGGCCTCGTCTGCTACATTAGTTGCCTGTAATTCATTTACCCATGCTGTAGTGTAAGCCATAATATCGTCCATCTTAGTTACAGCAACACCTTGCATAGACATTTGCTTTCTAAACTCGTCCCTAGATGTTACTGCTGTTAAAGGTACTGTAAATTCTCGTACACCATCTCTAGGCAGGTGCAACCGCATAACTATTGACTCACCTGCTTCTTGGTCACGTATGCGTTTCACCACATACAGATCATTGTGGTATACGATCTTCTCGTCTATGTCCCCATCAGAGTTTTTTGTTCGTAGGTATACACCACCGTTAGCCCCTCTGAAATAGGGTTTGGGGTATGGAGGGATGGTGTAGGTTGTAGAGTCACTAAACTCGTCGTCAGAGTCTGCAAGTACTTCAACCGTGTTATCTTCTTCGCTAGCCTCTGACACGGTTCGGCCTAGCACTATAGGAGATTTGATCTTCCCCCAATGCTGACAATCCGTACATACATCAGGATTAAACTCGTCAAAAGAAGTACAGAGGTATGGCCCTTTAATGTTCTCTAGCTTATCTGCGGTACCTTCTGCGGAGTAGTCCGAATGGTTCTTAGATATTAAGTGCGCACCCTTACTACCATCAGAGCAAAACTTAGCTATTGATAACCCTGCTCTCCACAAAGGTTCACTACAACTCTCTTGGTCAATAGCGATTGTACGAATCTGCGCACAGCCCGCACCCACTTTAGTCTTATCTAGAATGTTCTTAAATTTATTCTCGTTATTCTTTATCAACGCTTCCCTAAAGGCACTGAGTCCGCCATCTATCTTGACAGGAACTGGTATCGTATCCATACCAAGCAGACTGGCAAACACATCAAAGTCTATGGTATCAGGCACATCACCTGCAAAATAACTTACAGGGGAGGGAGGGTCGGTCTTATAATTATGAGTCGTTGGTATACGTAGTACCCTAGCGGCATCGGCAGTGACTGCGGGATCAGCTAAGAGTTTATGAACACCACATAACTTCTTTAGGTGTTCTGCTACAGGAACCCAGTCCAGTACAGATACTTCTTCATGTAAGAACCAATAGGCATGTACGCCACGCCCTGAGTTAACTAGCATAGGCTTGGGTAGGGAAAGAGTCCTACAAAATTGCCCTAATGCTTTAATGGCTTGGTCTTGGTCGGGGTAATCTTTTGTAGCACCGCAATCAAGGTCAAGAAAGAAAGATTTTAGTTTGTTTACGTTGTTAACTTTACGTGAGTTAGGTTCTTTAAATGTTGCTAGGGCAAAGTAAGTATCGTACCCCTGCGAGTCTAAATTCTGTGCTACATCCACTATGTGATCTATAGAAGGATAGAATTTCTGTACCCTTCGATCATCTTTTGTGCGGAATGCAAATACACAGTAGTGACCTTCCCTGCCCAACGTATTCTGTAAAAATGTTTTTGTATCCATGATTCACTACCTAAGTCCGAGAGATAGTGTAGCAGGGGTGCAAGCGCACCCTTTTCGGAAAATCCTAGCTACGTAACGTGTTTTGAGGGGATTAAGCGTCCCACTCTTCGACTATCGAAGCTAAATCTTTATCTGCTTCTTTAGGCGCGACAGCTTTCTTTGACTTGACAACTTTCGTAGGCTCTTTTACTGGAGCAGGAGTGTCTTCAAATATCTCGTCACTTACTTCTGGCGCGGATTCCTTAACTACAGGGGCAGTTTCAAATGGGTTACCATCTTCTTCTATCTCAAAACCATCTACTGCGCTAAAGGGTGATGCGGCCTCTAGAGGTAGATACTTAGTAACCTGCACTGCGCGAAGTCGGATAGACACACCTGCGTCACGCATAAAGTATGGGTAAAAGGTTACTGCTATATTACCTGTACTTCCAGTAGTTAATTTAAAATCTTCAGGTAACTCTTTACTCTTGGCATCGTACTGCTTTGGTTTCGCTGTAGCATCTTTACCATAAGCCGCTTTAAGTACTGCTTTACCTATGAAAGAACCGTCTTCTTGCTTGTCGAAAGGAAAGTCTATCTTATCAGGCCAACTCTTTTCTTTAGCCGTTGCGTAAGCTTCAGCCATTGGTACGTATAGTGCTTTAGCTTGATCTTTGTTCATACGAAACTTAGTTTCATATTTAGCGCCATCTTCAAATGCATCACATGGCACGCTCTTACCGTTGTCCCCTGCCGTCTGGTCAAACTTGTACGGTTGGTTAATACGGGGGTAAAGTATTTCTACATTTTCAATAATATAACTCATAACAAAAGTCCTTAGGTTAAGTTTGCATCTAGTTCAAACCCATCTACAGTATCAAACGGAGAGGTAAAGTTGTTTACTGGTAATACATCTAAAGAAATAGCTTTAAGTGTATCTGGGGTATTAATAATTTCTTGCACAGTATCCAACTCTGAAACTCCAAGAGAACGTACAGGTTTAAAATAAAGTTTTGGTATAACACTTCTCTCATCAAAATACATTCTGGTAAGAATGTTTGTAGCCTTGGCACCACGTCCTGATAAGAATTTGACGTAGCCTTGCATGGTCATGTGTCCGCTGTGCCCCTTGCCGTATATAGAAGTAGCAGGTAGTTGGAGTTGATACACTTCATCTAACTGTCCCTCAAATACTATTGCTAGGCGCTGTGAGAACCTACATGCACGACCACCGTTACTACCTGAACCACGTATGTTCTTCATACAATCCATACAACGAGCGGATTGTTTTTGCCCTTCAGGAACATCTATAGATGGCCTCTGAGTATCTGCTGACCAACATAAAGGAAAGGCGACCTTGTTGGGGTCATAAGCATCCTCGTAGTATGTCCGCGATATCGGAGCCGCATTTACAATAACAACATCCCTAAAACTATCTGTATTCGTGCTAACTTCTTTACCGTTAATTACCTCGTTAAATTTGCTACCACGTATACTGACTCGACGTAGGTCAGAGCCTACCCCCATTAGATATCCTCGTCCGCAAACGCCTCATCTAATACGTTATCTATTGATGTTTGCATCCCAACATCATAATTACCAGTGGGCTTCAACGCCTCAGTAACATCGCTAAGTCTAAAACGATAGGTGTTGCCCACCTTTAAGTACGCACTCTTGGGTATGTGCTTTTGCCGTATCCAAGAACGTATGGTAGATATTGATACTGAAAAGTGTTTTGACAACTCCTCAATAGGTACGAATGGTTCACTCATTACTTTTTCCTCACCGCTATCGCGTATTCTGAATCTACATTAAGACCTTTAGGTACTAGGTCGGGGTTATCTTCTAAGTACTGCCTTACATTAGCTTGGTTAAGACGCTTATCAAAAAACTCAGGTACTTCATTCTCTAATACAAATTTATACATGGATTGCCAATCGCTAGTCCAGTATCGGGTTTTGACAGATCTATAGAACAATCCCGCAGGTGTCCTAACACTTTCTAACCCATGATCCTCACAGTATGTAAGTAGTGCCTTCCTTACCTGATCTAACTGCTCACTCAACGCACTGTCTGCTTCTTTGAATGATGCGGACAACTCCGCACGCTTAGTCTTTATCTTTAAATAAACCTCAGTCAATTTAGCCGCGTTAGGTTCATCTTCTACCTCACCCATAACAATCTCCTTTAGTAGTGGAATGTCTACTCTAGTGGCTTATTATACTTTAGTCAAGTATTTCTTTGTAAAGATCAATCATTTTTGTGTGTACGTTGATTCTGTTATCTAACAATGCGTAAACACGTTTCTCTGCGTGAGAACCTTGGAGCTGGACGACGGTACATTTATGATCTTGTCCTGACCTGTGTACACGAGCGTTAGCTTGTAGGTAAGTTTCTAAAGAACTTGTTGGCCCCCACCACACCACAGTGTTTGCGGCTGTTAAGGTAACTCCATGCGCAGCGGCTTGAGGTTGGATAACTAATACCTTAGGATCTTCTTGTTCTTGAAAGCGTTTGAATATATCCGTGCGCTTAGGTGCAGACACGTCACCACGTATAACTTCTGTAGTTATTCCCTCATCACGTAGTCTGTTAGTAAGTATATCTATCACATGTTTAAAGGGTACAAACACTAATACTTTCTTACTAGACTCGTCTATGACTTCACGTAACACTTTGTACCTGTGCTTTATATCAAATTCTAACGCTCCTCCCTTGTCCGTATACACTGCCCCTGCTGATATTTGTAAGAGTTTATTCATGTTGACTGCCGCGTTTGCCGCTGTTATTTGTTCTCCTGCGGCTTGCATTACCATCTTACTCTTTAGTTCTTTGTAGTACTTAGTCTGCTGTCGGGTCATTTCTACCTCTCGGTTAACGTACACCATAGGAGGTAAGTCGAGGCACTCTTCTTTAGTAAAGCGTATCGCAGGTTGCAGTGCTTTGTACACTGTTTCGGTAGATGTTTCTTTTGGCACCCACTTAAAGTTAGTTACCTTGCGCATGACTACATCACGAAAAGAACCAAAGAACTTAGGTACACTGTTTGGATTTACCAACTTGGCTAGACCGTAAGCATCTAAAGGACTCTGTGCCGCAGGAGTTCCTGTCATCATCCATAGCCACGTATTAACACCTATTAACCTGTTGAGTGTCTTCCATCTATTAGTTTGAGGGTTTTTATAGTGCGTTGCTTCGTCCACTATTATTAGGTCAAAGCCTCCGTTGGCTACAACATCCTCCACTATGGCTAACCCATCGTAGTTTATTACCACGTAGTCAGCGCCATTGTTGATTATGTCCTTACGTTTTGCGGCAGAGCCATAGGCTACGTCAACTGTACGATGCATGGCAAAGGTAAACAGATCGTTACGCCATGCGGAATCCATAATAGATAAAGGGCACACAACAAGTACTCTGTTTATTAACCCCTTGTTTAGTAAGAAGTCTGATGCCCATATAGCACTAGCTGTTTTGCCTGTGCCTTGCTCGTTAAAACAAAAAGACTTTCGGTTAAGAGTTAGAAAAGCGGAGGTTGTTTTCTGGTGGTCAAAGGGTGTGTACTGACCTGTCCATGTGTAAGTACCTTCTATAGGCGATGGAGCTTTTATGTTTAAGTTTCTTAATACGTGAGTTTCTTCTATACCCCAATTAACTAACACTTTGTTATCTTCTAATTCTTTACTCTTAGGTATCACTGTCGTAACTTGTTTAGGGTTACGCAATCTTAGTAATAACGAGTTGTTATTTACTATCCTCAATTTCACTCTCCGTCAGAAAAAGGCGTAAACAGGTGTCTGGTTACGCTAAAAATTAAATTGCCCCACTTTGTCTGCCGATGGGGCTAGGTCGGCATTCAGGTCAACGAAATGACAAACCTTAGACTACCTGATTTTTACAGATTTAGAAGTTAGGGGTAACTTCTCAGTAACCAAAAAGGAAGGCTACCTCTGGGTTTTTTAAAGACGCATCAGGGTAAGCGTCTATACCATCATTTCTTTTTCTTGTAGTTCCTACTACGGTTAGCAGATCTACTCTCTACTGTTACTCCGTCCTTGTTACTACCACCCCTGCTTAATGCTTTCTTATGGCTAACATCTTTACCTTCACGCTTATCTGCTTTGCCATTCTTGTTAGCGTCTTTACCTTCCTTGTCCATCTTGCGCCTAGCACGTTGTCTTTCCATACGTGCTTTATGCTCCTTACTACCAACAGGAGGATTCTTTTGTTTCTTACGGTCTTTCGGATTCTTGTAGGGCATTAGTTCCTCCCGTTATATACGCATTCGGTCACTATACAATGACGTTTACATAAGCCACTTTGGTTGGCGTTCCATACGTTGTTCTTGTACGCTTTCTCCATACGGCTGTAGTCAGTAAGCCACTTACTCCATAGGCTCAATGCTTCTTTCTGTACGTACTGTTCTTTAACCAACTCATCACATACCACAAACACCAAGCCCCCACGCACTGTTTCTATGTTGGGGTAATGCTTAAAAACTGCCATAGCCATTAGTTCAAGCTGACCTTTATCTGCATACCTAGTGTTCTTACTTGTCTTGTAATCTACAACCCATGCTACCTTATCTTCTTCATTTAAGATAACTAAATCTGCTATACCCCTCCACCACACATCATCAGCAAAAAAGTCGCAGGGTTCTAAGTTCTCTGTAAGCCCCATCTTCAACTCACATATCTTATCTCCCTTTTTAGCAACGAGAGAATCTAATACTGCTTTACCATACATAAACTTCTCAGGGAGTGGAGTACCATCTCTAACGTATTCTTCTGCGGCTAAGTGAAAAGCTGTGCCATAGTACATTGCATCTGTCTCAGGCTCTTTATAGTCCTTCGATACTTTAAGGTGGTAAAACTTCTTAGGGCACTGTTCAAAAGACTTAATCTTTGAGAACGACCACGGCTTTATGCTCATTCGTTAGCTTCTTTTGTAAGGCGTAAAACTTCTTCTGCTGCCATAATAAAATCAGGTAGCACACCCATTAAGTTCTCTGAGGGTATTATTACCTCTTGAAAGGATACCTCTTTACCACCTTCATATGTTGTTTGTTCAAACACTAAAGCGAAGTCTCCGTCCAAGTCGTGAGCAATGACTATCTTGGTAGAAACATTGTCTTTGTCTTGTACAAAAGGGGTTCTATCTATATTTACTATGTTACTCATCAGGTTCACAATCTCCGTAGGCTTTGGCTATGCCAGACTCGCAGTCCAGTGGTAGTCCTTCAGCCCATGTTGGGGTTTTACGCATACAAGTTTCTATGTATGCCTGTGCTTCTTTGGCCTTGTCTAGTGGCACGCAACACGCTATCGAATCATGTACTGTCAATACTACTCGGTATTTCTTAGCTATGTCTAGCATCTGCTCGGCAATAACGCACCGCGCTATGCCTTGACATACATTCTCTACAACCTTGCCACCGTATATCCTAGTTCGGCCTCGCCTTGTCTTGTAGTCAAACTCTACACCACGCTCACCCTGCGCCCACCTTAGATCACCGTATTTCATTAGTAACCCAGAAGGTAATCTTACCCCGACAAAATGATCTGTAGCTACGGGCTTGATTATCCCATGCGTACCAAACTCTTTAGCTGTACCGCGAGACATACCCACTAACATGTTCTGGCAATCGCGCCATAAGATGCTTATCTTCCAGTTAGCTTCTCGGTATATTTGTATTACCCTACGCGCTTCGGCCAAGTCCATGTGGACTCCCATACCTTTCAACTGTTCGGTAAACCGCATAGCCCCCATGCCATACCCTGCGCCTAGTATAGTAGTCTTACCAACAAACCTTTGTTCCTTAGTTACTTGGTCTTCGGGTATGTTGTAGATGATAGCCGCCATTTTTACGTACACATCTTCTTTGTTTGAGAATGCCGATACCAGATCCTCCTGCCCTGCAAGCCATGCTAGTACACGCGCCTCAATCTGAGAGGAATCGCAGTCAATTATTATATGCCCAGCAGGGGCAACTATACTACGCTTCAACTTCTTTCCATGTGTTCCACGACTAGGTAGGTTCTGTAGGTTTATCTTATCGTCCCCACCCCACCTACCTGTATGCGCGGCATAGTACCGTACAGGTACAGGCAATAGCCCTCGCTTAGATATGTCTATGAATCTTTGGGTGCGTGTTTCTTCAAGGGTACTTTTATTACCTAGCCTCGCGTTAGCTAATGCTTGCACCTTATAATCAGGGTGCGTAAGTAATTGCTTGAATCCATCATCGGTCTTTGCAAAAGCAAACGCATCCTTGCCTGTGGTAGGGCTTACTTTGGTTGGGGGTACTATACCTATACCTTTTAACAACTCGGCAAACTTATCATTACTCATCAAATCTTTCTTAGTCGCACCACAAGAAGTTATCAGGTTATCCTTCACTGCTTTAGTAGTTTCCAAATGTTGTTCTAGTAACCCTAAATCCAAGTCAAGCATAGGTTCGGTGAACATACGTAAGGTAACATCAATCACTCGTAGTTCTTGGCGAGGAAAGTTCTTACCCATTATCTTAAACAACTTATAGGTCAACTCCACGTCATTGACGCAGTAGTCACCATACTTATCTAAGGCTTCTTCTGAAAAGGAGTCACGTCTTTTTCCGATAGCATCAAGAACCTCCGTACCCTTTTCTCCGATTTCGTATCTTTGTGATAATGCGTGTAGACTACCGCCAACTTCGACCCCATGTAGAGCACGAGCAATGCACAGAGTATCAGTGTAGCGACGAGGGTGAACACCAAAACACCAACTGAGAATAGAACCATCAAACATAGTATTGTGAGCGAGTAGTACGCTATCCGCCCAATTAAAAGTGTGTAAGTACTCTTTAAGGTCTTCATGCGTCCCACTAGCCCACTCCGTATCTTGATTGTTGACTTTAACTCCTACCCCGATCACCTCAAAGCGAGGATCACGGATGTAAGACTCGGTTGTCATTTTGCGTAAGGAATAGTCTTTGTCATAATACGTTTCAAAGTCTACGGTTATTAAGTCCATTAACTATACCATACCAACTTTAAACGCTTCGCAATACGCTTTTACCTCCTCTTTGGGTATCCCTGTGTCTTCGGAGGTTCGATTTACTGTGTTATATCCATTTACAGGGTTAGAAAAGTACTCACCCAACTGTGTTACGGTATTCCAACTACATTTTACATCGTTTAATACATGCGCCTTTACAGTCATAACTTGTTTCCTTATCTGTCGTTAGTTAAATTAAACTTCTCTATGTAATATTTTTAGTACACGTAAAAATTCCTGTGCCGCACGTACGTCTTTGATAGAGTACTCACGCCTGAAATTCAATTCTATACTAGCGGTTTTTATGCCGACCACAAAACTATTATCTTCTATAACCTGTTCGATAACCGTACTCTGTATGTCTTTAGCCATTTTCACGTACTCATGTCTTTCGTCGTCTTTAGGTAATCCCTGCGCTACCTTATCCCAATCGTCCATCGTCAAGTCAGTGGTCTGTCTGCCACGTCTCTGCCACTTCTCCATCATTGAGCCTCTGTTCTTGATACCAGTCCCCACCTGAAATTATCGAAGGTGTAGAGTCCATGTTAGTTTCATTGATTATGACGGCGACACCCCCTGCTAGTGATATGTCTGATAAGTTCTTTAGCTGTAGTGCAGTAGCAGTGTTCTTACCTGCCTTGCATTCAATACCAAAGAACCTACCCTTGTAGCATCCCACTATGTCAGGTACTCCGCTCTTACCGTATCCCCCTGTAGCAGGGAAAAAGTAATACGCCTCCATCTGTTTAAGATGTTTCACTACTACTTTCTTCACCTTCGCTTCGGGTGTCATTGCCACAACGAGTCTCCTTTATATATTGGATTGCTTCACGTACGTGCGGTATATCAAGTATGTCTATTAGATCGTCATGTTCTAATTCAATTATCACTTTCATCACTACGCCTCTTCTCTAGGAAGGCACGTTGCCTATCTCCCACTATAAGCATAGCCCCCTGCACCATAAAGACCATTACTACTAATATTATACTACCTACAATAAGGTCAAACATAAGTAACTCCCTACGTTAAAAGTACATATCGCGATATGTGGTTTACCTTACGGTTGCACCCAGAACACTTTAGCCTCAATCCTCCTACCAATACCTTCTACTGAATCATACTGATTTGGAGCGCATAAAAGTAAAACCGATAACCTATCTTGTATCCAATCGGGTAGTTTGTCTACTGAATCATATACCCCATTACATGTCGAGTCAAGACAGTCCATACCTAAACATGATACTTCAATAGTATTGTTATCGTCCTGTATACACACGCGATATACGGTAGCATCAGATAGGTTATCATACCCAAAGCTGTCAGCGTGTGACATAGAATATACCCTCACTCTCGCGGTAGCCTACATCATGTACGTACTCACCTACACCAGATATGCTCAACACCGCTAACTTACCCATTATCTCCTCAGGTATGTTTTCATCAGTGTATGTGGTGGGGTCACCTACTACCCTCTGCGTCCTTGACCAAAAACCAGCCGCTAAGTTTGTGGTAGTTACGACATCAAACAACTGCACCTTCCTACGTACATGTTGGTACACGCGCACGCAATACATTTCAGGCATGTTGTTCTTACCCTCGCAAGCTACCTTGTACGCCTCGCGTATGTTACGAACCCTAGTAGTAAACTCTTTTGATAAGAATTCGTGGTTTATATCCGCTAGGTGAAACAACTCAGCGTATAGTTGAGGTACACCACCGTCAGAGTCACTTACCCTAAGATTCTTGGTAAGGGGTTCTCTAATCTCACGTAGTTCTTTTTCTAGAGTCTCTTGGTGATGATCTATTGCCGCAGATACCCCTGCGCAAGAGTAATCTACTATCTCTTTGTGGGTAAAGGGGGATAAGTATCTTTTGGCATTACGTACAGCAACCTCTCTATTAGCTGTCATAACTGTGTGATGTTGGTCACGATGCATGTCGTACTTTTTGTTTGAAACCTTACGCGAGTACACACAATACGTCTTATCACCTGTACGCTCTAACTTCACATCTGCATACGCAATCCACCCCCAACACCATTCATCAGAAGCAGTGTACAAGTGTAAGTACCTATTAGCGTTTTCTACCCTACCACTTGTACCACTGAAGGCACACGCAAACTTGATGTCAGGAAACACATCACGTAAGTCCCGTGCAAATAAGTTAAGTTTGAATCTGTCTGCACTATCTGTGGGGGCATCAATGTCGTATATAGTATACTCTCCTGTACCATCCATTTTGTCTATCTCTTCGACCTTTACCATATTAGATCCTCTCATTGTTTTTCTCCTTAGTATTTGGTTGTAGTAGTATTAAAACCACCGTTTTTGTTTACCCATCTTGTGAATTTGCTACGGTACACCTTGGCATCATCAAGTAGCTTGGGGTGAACCCACTCCCTTGTCTCGCGATCGAAAGTACCATTAGTATTCTCCTTTGCATGTCTGATAAACTCACATGCCATCTCTACACGTAACTCACTATTAGTGTCAGATAGTATTCCCATAAATAAATCTGGGTCGGGACTTGAGTTATAGACGCGGCCATCTACACCTAGTTTTGTCTGTAATGCCGCTCGGTCATGCCAACTCATATGAGTGTTATCCTCTAGTAGTGGAAGCATAGTCCACACCCATTCGCATAGGTCGTTGATAGCTTTCTTGTACGGTTTCTTTTTATCTTTATCTATCCTCGAACGCGGGGGTAAGTGCTCTTCACCTGTAAACTTCCATACGTGTGATGGGTCGTCTCTGGTTAGGATGACTGAGGGTTGTTCACCATCAGCTACGTGTCCTACACCTACCTTAAATATACTCTTACATTTAGGTAAGAACCTACGTTCTTCACCCAAACTTATGTACTGTTTACCATTACCTCCTATAAAGTACACTCCCTGCGGTAAGAACCTGTCTAGAAAGGAATAGACATCTTGGTGCGACCACTCTCCAACACCATTGTATATAGTCACGACCTCCTTACCTGATACCAGTCCCCACGTAATTACTTCACGGGGTTCGTTGGAAGTATACGAGGGTAAGGTGAGGCTGTAGCATGTGTCTGATAACCTGACAATACGTTCCCAAGCCCTAGCGCGATCCGCTATAGGTCTAACATCCTCCTTCCTACCACGTATGCATTTGACACTATCGTAGTGATTTCTTACTTGGTAAAAGTTTGCGAATTTCATATCGTACATAGCCATTACATAACTCCTGATTTTATGTGTACTGTTTTACCTGTGTCTGGCACAGCCCTTTTGTTGTCTAACACTGCCCATAACACTGGGCATGTCCACTCACCCCAACTGCCACCTAAGTAACCGTCCGTCAATACAATGGTTGCCTGTGGGTTGATGTTCTTCTCTTTTATATAATGAGTGACGCACCTAACATCTGTACCGCCACCACCTCTCGGTTTAGTAGACTGTACGAGTTTATCTAACTCATTATTCTCATACACCTCGTCACCTACCACCTCATGCCCCCAATACAGTATGCGTACCCTGTCAGGTTTTACTGTGTCACATACTGCCTTGACCTCGGTAAGCATAACTGTCAACTCAAGCTGTCCCACTGAGCCTGACGTATCAATAGCCAACACCAACTCACCCACTTGCTGACTTATACCAGTTGGCATGTACACGCCTTGACTGAGATACCTACGGTTAGGTCGTGCCCACGTAGAGTAATCACGCCCTGAACATGTAGCGTTTATGAACTCACGTAGTACCTCACGCCAATCGACTTGGGGTTGCAGTAGTTCCTGTAGACTCCTAGCTGAATTAGCCCCCATCTTCCCTGCTGACATAGCGCCCTGACGTATTGCCTCGTCGATATCCCTAGCTAGATCACGTTCCTCGTCGGGTGTCATATCTTTAGCGCCTTCCCAATCGTGCTCATCGAAACCAGTTTTCTCGCCTACTGCGGTGTTTTGTGAACCTGTGGTGTTAGAACGTACCTGTCCATCATCACCCCCTGACTCGTTATCACCTGACCCACTACCTTCTCCCTCCCCGGTGGGCTTGGATTCTTGCTCCTTGCGTAATATGTTAAACACTTGCGCTGTGTCCATACCACGAAACCTCTCGTCAATGAGTGCGCCTTCGGGTAGTGTTGCGAACCCATCTTGATTTTCATCAAGAATCTCAAGGTCGATAACGTAGTCCATTGCCATGTTCGCGAGTTGAGGGTCAATGTCCCATAGATGTTTCCATGTCTTGAGGTGACGATACATCTTGTGTTTGTTCTCATGTATGATCACGCCACGTATGTCCGAGTCGTTTATACTATTGATGAACTCACGCCCATACCTCTCGTCACGCCCATTGGTACACGCGGTAGGTAGATCCTCGTCGATAGTCTTATCACCTATCATTAGGATACCTGCCAGTGCCGTATACTTAGGCGCACTCATAATACTAACAACAGCTTTGGATAGCCGTTGCTCTTCTGTTAATACTCCATTGATTACTAATGCCATGTGCCTTCTCCTTATTTGTCAGCCGCAAACATGTAGTTGTTTTCCATAGCCCACTTGGTAAACTTACCGTTGCTCATTACCAGTGACCTGTGTGTATACTTGGAAGCACGTACCCCATTAGCAAACATACCTTGCGCCTCTCTAGATAGTCGCGGTAGGTAGTCCATCCAAGGTGTAACCGCGTCCTTACTCATTCGGGCTAATGCGCTGTAAACTACCATGCATATTGCTGAAGCAGAGTCAGGAACTTTGGCGTTGAGAGGGTCTTGCTTGATTGATTCCCATGAGGGTAGTTGGTCGGCTAGCTTGACGAATGCCATTAAGTCCATAGCACCACGCTCACCGATAGTGCCGATCAACACAGCCATGACAGATACGTCATCTAGTTCAAGGCGTAGATTTAGCCAGTCACTTGTGGCATGTAGTGACCTGTTAGTGACAAACTGACGACTTGAAGGGGCGCTAGGGTGGTATATGTAGGGGTTATCTTCGGGGTTCTTCACGTCCTCGAAGCTCTGTAGTATATGAGGGAACTCTCTAACAAATCCTAGTACTGATGGATTCCATCCGTTGTTGACCCCATACTCTATAGTCTCTTCTGCGCTAGGCTTACGTGTTGTGACTAGGGTAATTCTGTTACGTGCGTGCGGAGGGAGTAAGTCACCTACACCTTCTGAACCTTTGTTAGTAGTAGCAAACACTAACGAGTCAGGGTGTAATGTATAGCTACCTATCTTACGCTCTAGCATGAGTCGTAGCAGTGCTAGTTTGACTGCGGCATTTGACTTACCAAACTCGTCAACCATAAGAATGATAGGTTGTTGGTTGTGCGCACCTAACTCCTCGTTGGTAAGGTATCGAACGAATCCTGAGCCGTCCTCCATGTGAACAAGGTCGGGTATAGTCACATCACCCAAGTCCTTGGTAGTACAATCAAAGTAACAAGCTATGTGCTTCGGGTGATCCTTTGCTAACATAGATAGTAGGGATGATTTACCTGTGCCCATGTCACCTTGTACGAGTACAGTGCGTAGGTGTCCACCTACAGATATTACATTAGAACATTGGTCTAACGACATTGCGTACATTTGAGTTGCGTTCATCTTACTTCTCCTTTTTACATATCGCGATATGTAGTTTAGTTGGTGTTTCAAGTATGCGACCGCCATCGGTCACGATCTGATAGTACGAGACTCTAGGGTTACGCCCCTTCACCTCGCGTAAGTGTTGATACATCTTAGTGCGTTTGTAGTTGCGCATTCGGAGTACCGTTTGTCCTTGGATGCTCACCTTACATCCCTAACGATGGTAGTGACTTAATGACTTTATCTACCGCACGTTTTGTTTCGGCACGGAGGTACGAGTCTTGGCGTAATGCGTCAGGCGTAATGCCTCGTAAGGTATCCTCTAAGTCGAGGCGCATAGCTTCCAT